>Ga0307507_10002250_pt1 | contig 41212 bp, 12 predicted proteins | sample 7_EM_MG_FD_207223 | JGI IMG/M metagenome (GOLD analysis project Ga0307507, IMG submission 207223) | Populus trichocarpa ectomycorrhiza microbial communities from riparian zone in the Pacific Northwest, United States - 7_EM | ecosystem: Host-associated > Plants > Roots > Unclassified | place... | reverse complement strand
CCTGCTAGCAAGGTCCTTCTTTACAGAGTAGTATATTGCATTAATTCTACGCTCGAGACATTTGTTAATGTTTTAGTGTTCGTGCACGGGCCACATCTATTGGACGCCTCAACAGCGCATGGGATAGAAACTATAGGGAGACTAGGCATAACGCTTAAACGTATAAAAAGGATATAGAAGAGTCTTCTAAATCTAATATAAGCACAACATACGCAGGTTCTTTATTTAATAGTGATGAAATTAATAATATGGGTTGGTAGTGCCAAGGAATTTTGTCACTTTCGGTAGTTTATCACTCTTAGTGATGGAATACGTTACTATATATTTTATTAATATATTAAATTCTTTAAATAATTATATCTTTATAAATATATACTATAGCCCTATATTTAGAATATTAAGGGGCGAGATATGTCGTCGTAAAATATAAGTTAGATTTTAAACTAAAAACTAACTAATAGCCTATACCTAACTTCTTATAGAATAGAGCCACGATATCGCTATAATGTAAAGGCGATAGAGATAATAAAGAGCTTTTAACTCGTAGTATTTTTTAAAGATAATTAGTTAAAGAGAAGTACGTAAGTTTTAATAATAAGGCAGGATTACAATAGGATTTTAAAACTAGTAATCGACTATGTATATCTGTAAGGTGTGACGGCTTGAACAAATGCCACACTGCTCGAACAAATGCCTCTAAACCAAAGCTTGAACGAATGCAACGTGGTACTTAAACAAATGCTATATTACGAAGATATCAAGGTAAGGAGCAAGAGGCCACGTCTATATACATAAGCCAAGCCTTAAGCGAACCCCTGACTAGGTGACGCGCCCCAGCGCCGTCATATAAGGCACATTGCCAGGGTGTACGGTAGGGAGCAGGCAAGCCGAGCATAAGTCACAAGGAGAGTCGATGGAAGAGGACGATATGGTAATGAGGGTAGGCAATGGCCTGAGTACAGAGACGAGCCGATAAGGAGGGAAGGGGTGCAAGCCCTCAGGCGATGCACCCGAGTAAGGGATAAAAGATCCCTTACAGTATCTAACTTCTTATATAATAAAGCTACGATATTACTATAATATAAAGGCGATATATATCAGCTGACAAAGTCACCCTCGCTTATATATATTGTTCCACAGCTGTGCCTAGCATCTTGCCAGTCATTCGCTTATCTTTTGTAGGTTTATACGATGGCTAAGTAGTGCGGAGGTCATCACGTCCCAATAAAATAGTAATTTAGAGATAATTAGACCTAAAGAAACGTAAGGCAGTAGTAAGCAAGATTGCGATAAAACTTTAAGCTACTACCAAAGCTAGGACTAAGCTCTCAGACCTTCAGTAGAGAATTCGTTGGCAATAAGGAGCAGTATGCCTGCACGTGCACATAGTGCACGTACTAACGGTCTATCGGGGGTCTGATTTATAAGATAACTCTAAATCCTACTAGCATCTATATACTGACTACTACCTAAAACTTTACAGTTATATTATATTAATAAACAGTATCTACTCTACTATTTTATCTATTAAATTTATAAAATAAAGACTTGTTTTTGGTTGCTGTAGACGCGATTTATATAAAGGGAAGGCTCGCTTACTAAATTTTTTGCAATACTTTCGCAAAGGGTATGGTCAAATGAGCCAAAAAGTACTCTCGCTCGTTGACTCAGCCCATATACCCGAACAAAGCCACAAGGGTAACGTATGGGGTTATAAAGGCGTCCCTAGTTATAAAGGTTTGCAGGTTTTGCAAACAAATTTTGTCTATGCGCTTGTTTTGATAACCTGGGACACCTTCATAACCCCATCACCTACTTAGTACTATTACTAGCCTGGTCCCGGCCCTGGCTCCCGCTCCCGCTCCCACTCCTGCTCCAGCCCTCCCCCTGCAGCCCGCCCTCACTGCCGCTGGGCTTGCCCTTGCCTAGCGCGCCGACCCCATCCGCCTGCCGGAGGCTTAGGCCTCCCATAGTAATACATACAACTAGTAGAAGGCTTGATCGACACGCGCTTTCAACTGAATGTGCCAGGGTAGTGTAAGATAATTGCCGCGTACGCCCCCACCACCTAAGGTAAATAGTGGTTGTAGTCGGCGGCGGAGTTAGCGGCCATAAGGCCGAATAAGTAGAGAGACTAGGGCTATATTGGCCGGATAATAGAGACGGAGTTAAGGGTAGAGTTAGTGGGTAATAAGCGGTGCACCACCTACTAAGCCGTAGATTAAAAGTATTAGGTATGCTCTAAAAAGGGTATATAGTAGGTAAGCAGGCCTAGGGATACTGTCACGGGACACCTCCGTAACACCTTACACACGTCCACCTGTTTCCACCGACGCAGCAAGAAGAGACCGACTGCGAGACGGCAATCTAATGGCAATCTGCCGGCAATCTACGGCAATCTAACGGCAATCTGCCGCATTCTGCTATATTCTGCCAAGTCCACCGAATCCTGCCAAGTTCTGCTAGAACCGCTACTTGAATCCTATTCTGCTCCGTGTATATATTAACTAAGTAACTAAACTAATAATATATACCCTTTCTTCCCATTTTCTTACCTTCTTTCTTTATATAATGTCTTAACCTTATTATACGGTTTATATATATAGCTTAATAATATCTACTTGTTATATATTATTACCACTTATACTTACTCTATAATACTATATTATATTAACCTTATATACTACCCTTTAAAATATAAAATAACTCTAAAGCCCCTATAATAGCCGCTAGTATTATATCTATATTTTAAGAATAATTAATAAAGATATAAAAGTCTTTTATAAACGCCCTTATATAGAACTAAACTACTTTAATTTAATAATAAGCTAAATAAGAAGTATAATACTAGTAAATAATTAAGAACCTTAAGAAAAATCTGCACCCTTAAGATGCCTATACTAGGGCCCTAAGACTAAACACTATCTTTAGAGATAAATATATGGGATAAGAGTCCTAAACCTACAGTAGTTATTTACTCTAAACCAACTACTATACTATAATAATTTAAATAACTATTAGATCTTCTAATATTTACTAGTAAATAATAAGAACTCTAATTATTTCTAAGCCAGCTTAAAAATAAGCTAACTAGTAATACTAACCGCTACCTAACTAAAGCTAATTAACTCTACTACGCCCTAAGTTAACTAGGAGGAGATATAGCTAATTTTATTAAACCCCTTTAACTAAACTTAGTATAAAGTCTAGTTATACCTTTTAAAGCCATATATAGTAACCTAAACCGCTAAGCTACTACTTAAAGAAAAGATAAACTATATAGCTTAAGGAATAAAAAGCTTCCTAGTATACTTTTTTAAATTTGGCTATTACGTAAAAGAAATAGGCTAGAATAACTCTGCACTAATTAATAGCCTTATTAAGTCCTTAAGCCCTAAACTAAAAACCTCCCTAATAGGCGTAGACCTACTAGGAGCCCTTAACGCCTATATAAACATTATTAATAAACAATATAATAATATACTACGCCTAATACTAAAATCCGCTCCTTAATATAATATAATAACCCTATAAATATTTATTAAGTTATTATCTTAGCCTAAGTACCCTAATGCTATAGATATTAATATAGGGACTCTAGGATATGCCCTATTAGGGTCCCCTAAATAAGAGTAATATATTAAGCTAGGCCTTTACTTTAAATACGGAAGCAAGGCTTATATTTTAAAATACTGCTCTATCCCTATATCTTAATATAATTTATAAACGGCCAATACTAGCAACCGTTTTCTATACTGGTCCTCTAGTTACCGTTCCTAATCTTTACCTAGTTCTAGCCCTATATTTAATAAGCACCACTTATAAGGACGAAGTTATAACTAACGTTTTATAGAAACCCCTTCCCGCTCGCTACTAAAAGGCATATTTTAGAGTTAAGTCGCTCTTTAGAACAGCTATATTACAAGATCTTATTAAATTCTTTAGATGTTATAAACTCTAACTTTTAGAATTATAGTATAACTGTTAATTATCGTCTTTGGCAGAATAATTAATAAGTTAATACTTAAGTTCTAATTAATATAGGAGCTAGTGGCATAGAATTTATTAACAAGATCTTTATATAAGATAATAGTTTTACTTTAACCCCCCTTAATCGGCATATTAATATATTTAGATTTAATAGTAAACGCACTATCTTAGGCCATATTACCTATATAGTATTCCTAAGACTCTAATACCTAAACCACAAAGAACTAATTAGGCCTTTTATTACCATCCTAGGTTACTTAATAATTTTTAAATAACCCTAGATAAAGCTATATAAGATAACTATTAATTAAAACAACTTTAAGCTTCTATTTACCGCCTCCCGTTATAAGTAAAAGTGCCTTATAATTTACTGCTTAGACTTAGAACTGGAACCTAAAAAATCTACTAGGATCTACTAGTCTAAAATTTCTACTAATATCTACTATATACCTAAGAAGTCTACCTAATTCCACTAACCTGAGAATTTTACCGAATTCCACTAATATAAAACTTCCGCTGACGTCCATTAAGGACCTAAAAATTACACTAAACTATCCCAAACTAAATAGAAGCTTAAGCTTAATATATAAAAGTACTAGAAGAACTGGTATTCTACTATAAAAAAGATATTTAAAGAACCCGAACCTAAATCTAATACTAACTCTATACCTAATACTAAACCTAAACCTAAATAAGAAACTATATAAGAAACTAAGGATGATCTAAACTTACTTAATACCTTAGATATCTATATAATTAGAGCTACCTCATTAGTATAACTTGCTAAAAAACCTAAATATACGATCTCTACTATTATAATGGCTAATATTAAAAAGGCCTTAGCACCGAAGAAGCACACTACCTATACTATAAAAGTACTAGTATACCACTATAAGCACCTAGAGGTATTTTTACGAAAGGAAGCTAATAAGTTAGTAGAGTACCAATTATATAACTATAAAATTGTACTTAAAGAAGGAAAATAGCTAGAATTTAGACCCCTATATAGAATGTTCTAAAATAAACTTAAAGTACTATAGAGGTACTTAGACGAATACCTAAGTAAAGGATTTATTAGAGTAAGCTCTTTGCCTATAGCTATACCTATAATTTTTGTTAAGAAACCTAGTAGTAGCCTATACTTCTATATAAACTACTAAGCTCTTAATGCTATTACTATTAAGAACTAATACCCGCTTCCGTTAATCTAAGAGACACTAAACTAATTAAATAAGGCTCGCTACTATACAAAACTTAACCTTATCTACGCATTTAACCGCCTTTGTATTGCAAAAGGAAATAAACGGCTTACTATATTCCGCACTAGATATAGACTATTTAAATACTTAATAACGCCGTTTAGCCTTATAAATTCCCTAAGTTTATTCTAACACTTTATAAATAATACCCTACAACCTTATCTAGACATTTTCTATACTGCTTATATTAATAATATCTTAGTATATAGCAATAACCTAACTAAATATAAGAAACATGTTAGCCTTATCTTAGAAGCCCTATGTAAAACTAGCCTATAATTAGATATGGATAAATACAAATTCTATAAAACAGAAGTTCTATACTTTAGACTTATTATCTCTATAAATGGTATATAAATAGACCTAAAGAAAGTCGAAGTAATTATAAACTAGCAAGAACCTAAGAATGTTAAGAATATAAGAGTCTTTATAGGATTCGCCAACTTCTACTAATGGTTTATTAATAACCTTTCTATCCTAGTTTTACCCCTTATAGCTCTAACCTAAAAGGATAAAGCCTTTATCTTTAATAAAGAATATAAAAAAGCTTTTACTTACCTAAAAGTTATATTTACTACTACACCTATACTCTAATGCTTTAATTTAAACTAAATAAGTATTATAGAAGCTAACTTATCTAACTACGTTACTGGAGGCATTCTGTTCTAATATAATAATAAAGGAGTATTACACCCCATAGTATACCCTTTAAAATAATTAAGTTTAGCCAAATATAATTACAAGATCTATAATAAGGAACTGCTAGCCATTATTAAATATTTTAAGCAATGGCGACCTAAACTAGAAGGCGTTAAATTTCTAATTAATGGTTTTAACGATTATAAGAACCTATAATACTTTACGACTATAAAATAGCTAAGCCACTATTAGGCCCGCTAGTTAGAATATCTATCCCATTTTTAATTCTCTATTACGTATTATCTAGGCGTTTAAGGCTAGAAGCCTAATACCCAAACCCAACGTCTATAAGATATACTAGCATAGGAAGAAGTATATGCTTATTATAATTAAACCCTACTTTGCCCCAAGCCATTTAACCCTCCTGTTAAAGACCTTACAATATATATCCTTAAAATAACTAATTAATTAATTAAATAGATAATAGTTAATGAATACCTAAATAATAAGTTTATCTAAAAGACGCTTAAGCTAATCTAAAATGGCATTAGACGCTCTAAAAAGATTTCTTTAAGTAAATATAAAGCTTGCGGAGACCGCTTATACTATAGGAACCGCCTAGTTATACCTAACCATGATAAACTTAAGCTTAAGCCCCTTAAATATATATATAATCTACTGGTAACCGGTTACCTAGGGCAAGGAAAAACCCTAGAACTACTCTAATAAGAATACTACTAGCCGAATATATATAATATAATATAAAGGTACGTCTCTAAAGCTTTATATAAGATATATAACGGCTTTCTAAAGCCACTACCTGTTTTAGACCGAAGATAGAAGAATATCTTAATTAACTTTATTGTTAATCTCCCTATAAGTAAAGGCTGTGTAAATATTATAGTAGTTATAGACCGACTATTTAAGATAAAATACTTAATCGCCTACCCTAATATGTTAATATCTACCATTGCCCAATTATTCCTGAATTACGTATAGAAACTTTATAGACTCCCTAAAACGATTATCTCCAATAAAGATAGCTAGTTTATCTCTATATTCTAAAAAGAACTAACTACCTAAAAACGGATAGTTAAATAGAATGTGTAAATGCTATAATAGAATAGTATATTTAGATATATACGCAATATTTATAAGACAACTAAATAGACTAGCTTATATTTACCAAGTTTACTATAAATAACTCTGTCTTGGAAACCATAAAGGTCTTCTTATTCCTAGCTAGCTATAGCTAGCACTTATAAATAGGGTTTAAACCCTTTAATAATATTCCTCGCCCCGCTTATTATACCTTATAAGTTATAGAAGTAAATTAATTTATAAAGAAGATATAAAAACTATAAGAGTTTCTTATTAACAAAATAATATGGGCCCAATCTATTTATAAAGTTATAGCGAATAAGAACTAAAACCCAGCACCGGCCTACTAAATTAGTAACTTTATTTGGCTAAATATAAGAAATCTAAATACAAAATAACCTACTAAGAAACTTACTTAGAAGAACGCTGGCCATTATAAGGTTAAAAAGGGTATCTCTTCTTATGCCTACTAACTAAAACTCCCTAATACGGTTAAAATCCACCCTATATTTTATATTTTAGTCCTCTACCCTACCTAGATAGATCTAGGACCCTCCTCTACCAGTTAAAGTAGATAGTAAAGATAAGTACTTTATTAAAAGAATTAATAATATTAAATATAATAAACAGAAACGTAAATATATATACCTTACGAAATAGAGAGGCTTAATTAAGCCCCTATAGGAACCCATTAACTCTATAGGACTTATATAAGCCGCAGAAGACTTCTATAAACTCCATTTAGAACTACTACAGCCCTATCTTGCAGAAGCTTAAGTTTAAAAGGGGGGTACTATTATGGGACATCTCCGTAACACCTTATATACATTTACCTATTTCTACTAACACAGCAAAAAGAGGCTAACCGCGAGATAGCAATTTAATAGTAATCTACCGTATTCTACTATATTCTGCTAAGTCTACTAAATCCTACTAAGTTCTGCTAGGACTACTACTTAAATCCTATTTTGCTCTGTATATATATTAACTAAGCAACCAAACTAACAATATATACCCTTTCTCCCCATTTTCTTACCTTCTTTCTTTATATAACGTCTTAACTTTATTACATAGTTTATGTATATAGCTTAATAATATCTACTTGCTATATATTATCACCGCTTATACTTACTCCGTAACAGATACCTACGCTTACTACTAAGTAGTAGCCTACTCTAGTAGGTATAGCCTCTTAAAGCGTAAGTATAAGGACCCTAAGGACTCCTTGCTTCTACCTTCTAGTCTAAGGTTATTTACGGCGTATAGGCCGTCTAGTAGTCTACTATTAGGTTTTAATAGTAGTGGCATTATAGTATAAGGAGAGGGTGAGGTAGTTAGTATTACTTTTATATAGTAAGTAGAAGTAATAGCTCTTATAATATACTTTAATTTAACTATATTTTAATACTATTTAGTATAGGCCTACCTTTAAGGTATTTTCTATATATAGGCTCTAATTTAACTATACTAATCTAAGAAATAATTTTAAATAATAGTACTATTTAATATAGGCCTAACTATAAGGTGTTATAGAAGCTTTAGAGTTGCCTAGTAAATAAAGTAGATAAATAAGTAAATTAGTTGAATATATAACTACTAATTCCTATATTACTCTTAATTCTTACTTTATATAAAAGTTTATATAGATTAATTAGCTAGGTTAAATAAAACTTAGGTATCTAATTAGTTTAAAAGTTTAAAAATTAGATAAAAATTGGCTTAAAAGAGGTTATAGTTTATAAAATACTTTTATAAGGGTTATAAATGTAATGGTGCTAAAGCGCGTCACCTGCTACTTTCTAGGCATTCTGCCAAATTCTGCCAAATTCTGCCATATTCTGCCGACACTACTTATAGAGCCAACTAATTAGGATTTTCCATCCCCGGGATGGAAAATCGCTATTGGCTCGCTTACTACTAGCGCCTTGGCAACCCCTTTATATCTTGCCAGTCTCTAATAGACTTCTTCTTCTCCTTAGCTTAGTAATTTAATATAGTAGCAATCTACAAGCTTTGGTTTAGAAGCAGTTATACAAGCCTATTACAATAAAGTTATTATAACGTGTCCCGCCTCCCACATCGCCATACGGCCAAAAAGACATAGAGTGCTTACGAACTTGTCGCAAGCGCGGCGGGATCTAATATATGTACTCTTATAGTTATCCTCTATAAGGCATATTGCTAAATATATAGTAGAGAGTAGGAGAGTTAATATAAGAGGACGATTATTACGGACCTTATAATAGAAGTGTTACGGATACTTAGGGGCTATAAAATATAATATATGCCATAATAGAGCTAGTAGAGCTATATAATAAGTGGTAAGCAAGGTTATATAACGAGTTCTATAAGGTCTATTACTTACCTTATATACTTTACGTATAAAGGGATTTCTTAAGCGTATAGTTATATATTTAAAGGACCTTAGTCCCTACTATAGATACTTCTCTCTTTATAGTAAATCTTAGAATATAATTAGAGTTAATCTATTAGGTACTTGCTCTACTAATTAGATCTTATTATTATTATTTACCTATATACCTAGCCTATTAGTAAGTTTATCGTAGTACCTACTATAAGGCTTCGTTATAATAATAGTATAGTAAGAAGTAGCGCAATAGCCTTATATAGAGACAAATCGATAAAAAGAAGATCGCGTATAACTGCGTACTACTATCGTCCTATAGGTAACTCCCCTATAATATTAATATCTTAGGGGTTTTCTTTAAGGTGATTTTCTAAAGTCCTTTTAATTAGTTAAGTCTTTTAGACTTAATATAGCAAGTGCTCATTAGATTTTAATAGATTCTTATATTATTATTATTATTATTTATTACTTAAAGTCCGATTTAGATCCCTGTTGGGCCTACACAAACTACTTCTTATATATATATGTATATAGGGAGAAAACTCTATTTAAAAAACCCCCGTAAACTATCTCCCCGCTTTTTGGGACTCGCCTATTTAGCGCCTATAAGTTACCTATAGTACTTTATAACCTTACTTTTAGCCTCCTTAGAAACCACTACTGCCGTAATAAGCCTATAGACGCTCTAGTATTATAATCTTTGCTTTACTGCTGTAGAGTTATTAGGGGGCGCCTATTGCTCGCCCCTTTACCTTTTACTGCTATTTCCTTTGCAACACAGAACTAGTCTAATAGATTTTGGCTAATAAGCTACTAGGTAACCGCCTTAAGGCCTTTTTATATTAAAAGTAGTATGTTATAGTTCTCTATACCAGCTACTAAAAGTATTACTTTTTAGTTAGTACGTATAGGGCATAACAGTATTATATATTTTAGTGTTTGCCTTAGCCAGCTATATTTACACCTTAGGCTACCTACTAAAACTCCTGCCTAGTAGAGCCAATCTTTTAATCTTATTATCCATGTTCTTAAAAGTGTTACTATTGTACTTTCTGCCTTTATTAGGCTTTCTTGGAACCCTTAGGTATTTACCCCCTATAGTATTAACTATACTACGGCTTAGGTTCCTCTTGCCTAAGTTAGACTCTATACCTTTAGATTCTTATATTATATATAATAACTATAGGTATATTGAAAGTAAGAAAACTTATTTATAAGTATAAATAACTAATATTAACTATATTTTTAATATATTTTTAAGTTAATTATAAGGGTTTGTTTAAGTAAAAAATATATCTCTTTAAATATAAATATAGCTCTATACAAATAAAACCTTTATAAGTTTTAATTTAATTTAATTGGTCTTTTTATAAGGGCAAATAGTAAGGAGCTTAAATATATAGTAGAAAAGGGCTTAATTCTATATATAAACGAATCGTTAAGGGGAAAAGGAGGATTTGTTAAGTATATAGGAATATAAGTATGGCCTTAAGCGAAGCACGTAAGGTATACGGGCTTTATAGGCAATATATAGAGATATCTATATACTCTATACACTGTTTTAGTTTATCTCGCACCTAATATTTTTAATATTTAATCTCTTTAATCTACTGATATTTTCTTTAATTAAATTAAGTCCTTAATATTTAACCTCTTTAATTTACTAATCTTTTCTTACTAATTTATATAATGAAGTAAATACTTTATTTATTATTATTATTATTATTATTTATTGCTTAACGTCTAATTCAGATCCCTATTAGGCCTATATAGACTACTCCTTATATATATATGGGGAGAAAACTCTATTTAAGAAAACCCCGTAATCCGTCTCTCCGCCTTTTGGGGCTTACTTATAAGTCGCCTATAAGTTACTAGTGGTGCTCTACTACCTTACTTTTTGACCTTCTTAGGAACTACTGCTGCCGTAACAAACCTACGGACGCGCTAGTATTACACACTATACTCTACTCCTGTAGAGTTATTAGGGGGCGCCTATTACTTGCCCCTTTACCTTCTATTGCTATTTCCTTTATAACCCAGAACTGGTCTAGCACATTTTGGCCAATAAGCCACTGGGTAGCCGCCTTAAGGCCTTTCTGTGTTAAGAGTAGTGTATTATAGTTTTCTATGCTAGCTGCTAAGAGCATTGCTTCTTAGCCAGTGCGTAAGGGGCATAATAGTATTACGTGTTTTGGTGTCTGTCTTAGCCAGCCATATTTACACCTTGGGCTACTTACTAGGATACCCACCTAGTAAAGCCAATCTTTTAGTCCTATTATTCCTGTCCTTAAAAGTGTTACTATTGTATTTTCTGCCTTTATTAGGCCCTTTTGGAGCCCTTGGGTATTTACCCCCTATAGTATTACCTATGCTATAGCTTGGGTTCCCCTTGCCTAAGTCTACCTCTATACCTTTGACTTCCATTTGTCTCTTTAGCGTCAGTCCAACCAGTATTGTATTGCGGTAGATGGTTTTCCAGTACTCTTTTATGCTCTACTTTAGCTCCTTTCTCTCCCTTGCTATTGTCTTTACTGGCCTCTTATATATCTCCCTTCCTCCTTTATATAGGCCTGGGCCTTAGCGCCGCATTATTCTTTTTCTACTTTCTCTACCTGTTTTCCTAATATATCTTCCCTACTTTGGGGTTGTTGGTTCCTTCTCCTATAGGGCACCCTAAGGTCCCTCCATAGTTTGTTTAGGCGTGTCTTAATATACTTTATAACGTTAAAGTTATATTCCTTTTATACCCTTTGTATTGCATTAGCTTTAATATATAGTTATAGGGGGGGGAATATTGGCTTCCTTCTTAAGTAGTACTGTGGCCGTTTGCTTATACCCGCCTGTTATACTCCTAAGGCAGGCTATTTGGACCTTTTAGAGTGGTTTAAGGAGTGATTTAGGGGGGCCTTTTTTAGTTTCTCTAGTGGCCTAAATGCTAGATCTATATGTTATAGTTAGCCGGATAACTGCTGTATATAGTAGGCGTGACCTCTAAAAGTATAGACCCTATATAGAATTAACGATCCTGGACATGGCGATATACTATACTTGGCCCTTATAGGCTGCTTATACTGTATATATGCTTTACTAGAGCTTGCTGTCTACCTATACTTATAATACCCTTAGGCCTTGAACCGGTTGACCCCTAAAGCCTTAGATATAGATTATATGCTAAAAATCTGCAGATTGGTTATGTTTTCTTATAAAATAGATTAGCTGGTATTTCTTTGGTAAGAATTGGACTCTATATTGTCTTACCCATTCTATATAGGTATTATAGGCTTTCTCTAGTGTCCTATAGTTCTCTACGGCTGTTGGCCTATATATAATTAGGTTTGTGTTATTAACAAAGCCTATTCCCTAGGTCGCCCCTTCCTTAAAGGTGTTAAGTAGGTTGCTTATAAAGAAGAGGAAAAGTATAGGCGATAAAGGTAATCCTTATAGTATTCCTGTTGCGACTATAATAGGGGGGCTCTGGTATCTATTAAAGACTAGTAATATTTCTTTCTGGTCTATAAATCCTTAAATAAATTGAATAATTTATTCTAGGAAGCCCTTTGCCCTAAGGATGTATAGGAGACGCTTATAGGGTATATTATTATAGGCGCCGCTAATATCTAGGCTAAGTATTAATACTATAAAGTTCTTTCGCATAGCCTATGCAGTTTTAATGGTAGTAGTAAGTAGTGTAAGTGCTAATAGCGTTAAGCGATTCTTTCTTGCCCCTATTTAGCTTTGTGGTAGTAGGGCGTGTTCCTCTGCTATATCTACTATATAGTCCGCTATAACCTTTTCTAAGATCTTGCTTAGGGTGTTTTCTAAGGCAATAGGGCGGTAGCTTCCTAGGATTAAGTAGTTTACTTTACCTTCTTTTTATAAGACGACCGTCGTTATGGATCTTCCGAGTTATAGATAGTAGCCTATTACAAAGTATACTCTGGCTACGTCTGCAAGCTAAGGTGCTATAAGTGGTCTATAGGTCTTTAGGGCTTTGTTTAGGATCCTATCTGGTCCTGGTACTGTGTTGTTTAAAAGGTGGCTAATAGTTCTGGCCATTTCTTTAGTTGTCATGTCGCTGTTAACCCTTAGGCGAGTTACTAGTATTTTACTAGTAATGTTGCTAAGGTCTACTAGAGCCGGTTAAGGGAAAAATCTTTCTATAAGGATCTTTGCCTTCTTATTATTGTTGCTTGTGGCCTATAGTTTGCCTACTCTTTATAGGGGTAGTAGGTGTGGATCTTCTACTAAGTGTCCCGCCTTTTTCTTTACCTATTTTGCTATGGTCTAAAGGCCCTTGTTATAAGGGAGACTTAGGTTAATAGTATATTTATTTATAAACCGTCTCTAGTTATTCCTTGCTTCTTTTCTTAGGGTATTCTTTAGCTGGTTTCTTGTGTCTTTATATTATCTCTTATCCTTAAAATTATGGCTGCTTATATATTTCCTCCTTACTCGTTGTTGGCCGGCTATAAGGGCCGCGCACTGTGCGGACCATACGTATCGCGCATAGGGGCCCAGTTTTAAAACTAGGCAGTGCTCTTCTAGCCCACTTTTAATTGCTGCCTAGATCCTTTTTAGTCTTTAATTAATTTCCTTAGGGGTAGCTAATAAGCCTCGCTTATTTAGTATTAGGTGGATTTCTTCTAGGTCTTAGAGTTGTTGTTTAATTATATTAAAGAAGCTATCTATGTTAAGCTTCCTTATTGCGTATCTTTTACCATTTGGTTGCGCCTTAATGTCCAGATCTAGTTATATCTGGATAGGGATATAGTCTAAGGTAAGTGCCTATTCTTCTTTAGGGGAGCACCTTTTAAGTCTCTAGTATAGGTTTTCATCCATAATTGTAAGGTTAATTATACTTTTGGCGGTGCCCTATTGCCATATAATTACACCTAGGGGGGTAGCTAGCTTAAGGCCCCCGTTATCTATAGCTCTTAGTAGGCACTCTACCTGTTAATTAGCAGCAACACAGATGCCCCCCTACTGTGGGTAGTAGAGGTTTATGTCTTCTAGTAAAATGGACTCCGCGTATTTAGTTTCTAGCAAGCTTATTACAGATATAATGTTCTCTATCTATGCTACCCCTTTAACCCTAGGGTTATAGACATTAATAATTTATACTAGTCCCCTATATATCTGGATAGTTATAACTATAATATCTGGGTTAACTGCCTGCCATAACTATAAGGTAAGGCTGATATTTTTGCTAATTATAAAGCATACGTATATAGCTGCTTTTGGTTTATACAGGAGCTGGAATCCTTAGGGGCAGTATATCGATTATATGTAGGTATTATAATACGGCTCTTATATAGCAAGAATATAGTGTTTCTCTAGGTCTAGACTATCTAATAGGGGCCTTACTAAATAGTAGTTCGTATTGCCGCAGTTATACTATATAATGGTTAAGTGGCGGACCCCTAGTGGGGGTCCTTTGCCTCTCCTTTGCTCCTTGCTTCTTCCGTTTCCACTTTCTCTAAAATGTTTAGAACTTTTATCTCTTGTGTTTACTCCCTGGCCACTACTTATTTTGTATAGAGCTTTCTATTTCTATATTTTGTGTTTCTACTAGCCTTTCTAAATCTAAGTCTATTATTGCCTCTAGTTCTTCCCCCGTTCTTGCTAGTTGGCTATATGCCCCTTATAAGCCAGCTGCGTGTATTATATTTGCCGCGTTAAATCTAATTCTTAATTGTCCCGGCCTTAAACTTACTATAGCTGTCTATAGGGGTCTTTCTACTGGGCGTCCTCTCCCTTATATCCTATGTGTCCCTTATGTCCCTATTTGGTCTGGTAATATTACGCGGCATCGCTTTTAGCCCGTTAAGGCTTGGGATAGCTGGCTTAGCCCCCTAGTATTAAAGGTAAGAAACGCTGGGAAGATACCTATGTCTCCCTAGCTTATCGCCTGTTGTTTCTATTTATATAACCTAGCGTGCAGTTATTCCTGTAGCTATTAAGCCCTTTTCTTCTGTCTCCTATATTTAATGCAGTCTTCTCTCTCCCACGCCTTATATGTGCTTTGGTGATAGTTCGCATATTTTGTTTAGTCTTAATTTATATATTGTCTTGTATTATAGGGGCCTATATAGTAGCCGCAGCACACCTATACTGCGTATGTGGGTTGGGTGTGTCCCTATTATATGTAGCAATAATATCGTTCTAGGCGTAGTCTGTGGTTATAGAGCCTTGTGTTATATATAAGGCTATTTATAATTATTCCTTTTTGGATAAGAAGTTTTTGCATTCCTAGTGTATATATGCTGACGATAAGGGAGCTATGTGTTTATCTATTATCTCCCTAGTAAGTCTCTGGCGCCCCTTATATCCTCTTATTATTCTTATTATATGCTTAGTTTATATTTTTCTATTAAAGCTATTGGATCCGGGTAATTACAAGTCCTAGTATAAGGCGTTCTGTTTGTTTTACTATCTCCTATATAGTTACTATATTGTCCGCCTAGCGTCCCCTTTCTACCCTAAGGCTTATGGGAACTAATAGGACTTTAACTGGGTAATCTTTACAAAGTACTTTTATGCTAATATACTCTCCTAGCCTATCCCTTACCCTTACGGCCCGTTTCTTTGCCTATTAGTCCTTTAGGGTAACTCTAATATCTCTACTTCTAAGGTGTTGGACTGTAATGGTGTTGTAGACCTCCTTGTAAATCTTTATAAAAACTTCTATTTCTGATTATCCCCTAAGTTCCTCTGCCTTTTCTATATTTAGTTGTATTGTAATTGTATACCCAGTTGTTATCTTTAGGGGGGTAGGTTCCCTATACTATAGGAGCGCAGCTATAGCGGCCCAGGTACGGTTCGCCTATAGGGGGGGGGGTTTATTTATCTTTAATTTTGTTTAGCTGTTGGAGGATTTAATTAAGGGTTTGCTAGAGGGGCGCCTAAGGTTTACTAGACTAGAGCCATTCTACTAGCTGTATTAGTTCGTAATAGCTAATAGATGCTCCCCTATAGTTCTGGATACTAGACGCGTCTAATAGGCTTTATATTTTATTAGATACCTTCTTAATTAGGGTATTTCCGCTTTCTAGTGTAGTATTCGCCCGTCCTTATTATTGTTATAGGGGGCTATTGTTGGGTATGGGTCTGGCGGTCGCGCGTAACTGCGTACCACCGTTATTCTACCTGTGCCTCCCCTGTAATGTATGCATCTTAGGGGATTATTAGGGTGTTTTTCAGGGTTCTTTTAGTTAGTTTGGTCTTTTTGGGCCAGGTACAGCAAGAGCTCTAAAAGTCGTTTTTTAAAGCGCTATATACTAAGAAGATTTAGGTTAGAAGTTGTACTTTATTTATTAGGGGTTTAACTTTACCAGGTCTATAGGTTGTATATTACTTCTTATTCTTTTCTTTCTTAAGTTTCTATTATACATTTATTAGTCTATTCTCTTTTTACTTTAACTTTTTGATTTATTTTAGCATATTTGCCATCTTAAGTATATAATTTTTATATACTATAATACTACCTTTGAGTCTGCCTCTGTACCTTCGACTCCCATTCAACGCTGGAGAGACGAATGGGAGTCGAAGGTACAGAGGTAGACTTAGGCAAGGGGAACCCAAGCCATAGTATGGGCAACGCCATAGGGGGTAAATACCCAAGGGCTCCAAGAGGGCCTAACAAAGGCGGAAAATACAATGGCAACACTCTTAAGGACAGGAATAATAGGACTAAAAGATTAGCTTTACTAGGTGGGTGTCCTAGTAGGTAGCCTAAGGTGTAAATATAGCTAGCCAAGACAGACACTAAAACACATAATACTATTATGCCCCTTACGCGCCGGCCAAGAAGCAATGCTCTTAGCAGCTGGCACAGAAAACTATAATACACTGCTCTTAACACAGAAAGGCCTCAAGGCGGCTACCCGGTGGCTCATTAGCCAAAATGTGCTAGACCAGTTCTGGGTTGCAAAGGAAATAGCAATAAAAGGTAAAGGGGCGAGTAACAGGCGCCCCCTAATAACTCTACAGGAGTAGAGTATAGTGTGTAATACTAGCGCGTCCGTAGGTTTGTTACGGCAGCAGTGGTTCCCAAAGAGGTCAAAAAGTAAGGTAGTAGAGCACCACTGGTGACTTATAGGCAACTCGCAAGCGAGCCCCAAAAGGCGGGGAGACGGATTATGGGGTTTTCTTAAATAGAGTTTTCTCCCCACATGTATATAAGGAGTAGTCCGCGTGGGCCCAACAGGGATCCGAATCGGACGTTAAGCAATGAATAATAATACTACCTTTCTCCCTTTTTAGATTTTGTTTAAAACTTCTTTTAATATAGTAGGTATAAGTATTAGTAGCTATTAGTTATCCTTAAAATATTTTTAATATACTACTAGAAACCTACAAGCCCTTTAAATTTAAGAAACTTTTATTATTTATCACTTATATTATTTTCTTTAGAATTAAAATATCTCTATATTTATTTTATATTTATTCTAATATAAAGTCTACTTATTACTTTATAAAATTATATACTTCTTCTTTAAGTTATATATCGTAACTACTTCTTATTTACTTAATTATAAATACCTTTAGTTTTAACTGCCTTTAGGGTCTAAGTTATATATAAAGAAAGAAAATATTTATTTTAAAAAGACTACGGCTTATAAAACCATATAGGTTATAATTACTTATTTAGAAGTACTTGCTATATTAAGCCCAAACGACCTAACTAACTAAAAATATACTAGGAAACCCTGAAGGAAACCCTAAAGGAAACCCCTAAGATACTCGCATTATAGGGGGGTTATACAAAAGACGACGATAGTACGTGGTCGCGCGCGACCGCTAGAAACACGCCTAATAACGGTATACTATAATAAGAGAAACTAGCGAACATAATGCCCTAAAATGGAAAACCCTTATTAAGAAGATATCTAATAAAATATAAAGCCTATTAGGCGCGTCTAGTATCTAACGCTATAGCAAAGTAAATATTAGCTATAATAAGCTAATATAGCTAGTAGGTTAGCTCCCCTAGACCAGCAACCCTTAAACAACCCTTTGGTAGACCTTAAGTAAATCCTTTAACGCCTAAATATAATTAAGTATGAGTAAAACCCGCCTTACTAGTGTACCGTACCTAGGCCACTATTGCCGCGCTACTATAATATAGGGTATCTGCCCCCTTAAGGCAACTATAGAATATATAATTACGGTATAACTAAATATAGAAATGGTAGAGGAGCTTAGAGGATAATTAGAGATAAAATTCCTTATAGAGATACGTAAGGGTATATAAGACGCCGTTATAGTACAATACCTTAAAAGCGGAGATATTAGGGTTATTCTTAGAGACTAGTAGGCGAAAAAATAAACCGTAAGGGTAGAAAATAGGCTAGGGGAACATATTAGCGCGAAGGTACTAAAAGTCTAGTAGAATTTAGCTCCTTTTAAAGATCCTACTACTATTAACCACTTTTTAGTAGCTATCTCTATCCTATCTAGAAATAGAAAAACACTTCCTTTTCTTTTTATTATTATATAAAATAACTCTTTTAAAGAGAGAGAAGAGCCTAAATACTTCTATTTTTCTATTTTTTTCTCCTCTATATAGGCTGTAGTCTAGTAGTAGATACTTAGAGGTTTATATTGCGCTATATTCCCTAAATTATTAACCTTCTTTATCTTTCCCTATTACTTTAAGGAATGGTTTAAAGTAGTCTTTTTTTAGCTTTAGCTAGAAGAAAACTAATTACAGCCTTTTAGGATATCTATTCTTAGGAGCTTTAAGAGAAAAGAAATGGCTTCCTTTATAGATCCTGATATAGTATTTTCCTTTATTTTCCTACTATTCTAATATCTTTTCTCTTACCGCTCTCTCTATAAGCTTAGACCCCTAAAACTTGGCTATCTCCTAAACCCGGCCACTTAAGCGAATTAAGTCCTGCTACTTTTAAAGCTATCTATACTTAATTAAATTAAATTAATCTTCTACCCCTATGTGCCATTTAATATATTGGCCTGGCCTTTCCACTTAACGCCTTTTCAGGCTTTAATTTTAACTCCTTTGCCCTTATTTTAGCCTCTTTCTCCTCTACCTCCTCTATACCTTACTTAATTAAATCTATATTTAAAATTTTTATATTTAAACCTATAGCTACTTACCTATAGGTTTTTAGGCCTTTAAGCGTCTTTATATATAGCCTCAATAGTAAGTTGCTTAAGTTATTGGCTTCCTTTTTATAAAAGTAACCAAGTCTTTTAATTAAGTATATACTCGTTATAAAGGCCTTAAATTATTTAATATATAGTATAAGGCTTTTTTAGAGTAGCTATAATATTAAACTAATTACTATTAGCTTATTTAAAGCCTAAGGCCTCTATTAAAGCCTTATTTTTAACCTATAAGGACTTAAAGCCCTTACGCAGATTCTATAGATAAATACTAAAGGTATACTACATAAATTTAATTATTTTTGCTAAAAGGCCTTCCTTTTAGGCTTTATAGTAATACATAGTAAAGTAGTACTTTTTAATTAAAGCTATATTATTAGGAAATATAAGCTCTATAAATCTAGTCCTAATATTTGAATTTTATAGAAGAGAAATGTAATGGATTTAAGGATTAATTAAATTTAATAAAGTAATGGAAAAATAAGCTTTATATTACGTTATTTACATTTTAATAAAAACTTAATTATATAGTAGTTTATATAGCTATTAAAAAATAATAATTAAGCTCTATTATTAAATAATTAGGTTTTAGGTAAGAAAATATTAGTAAATTACCTAAATATAATAATATAATATAATATAACTATTTCCTACAGTTATATATACTTAGTAAGGTATTTTTCCTAAATAGAATTATATTAGTTAAAAGTACTTTTCTTTTATTATTAATTCTATTTATTGCCCAATTTGGTTCCTTTTATATGTCTAAATAGGCTTTTACCTTCTGTTTATAAGGAAACCCCCTAGTAAGGAGAAAACCTAGGTGTATCCTTCTAGCTAGTCTTACGCACTCCGCCTTCGCCTAGCCTATTTACCTTTATAATATATCTACCTTTTATATTATACTTCTAAGGTATCTTAAAAGGCCTAGGGGGGTAATAAAAGGGTTTAGTAATTCGCCTATATACCGCCTTTAGCTAGTCTGGGGTATTTAGTCCCTAAAGGGCTAGGCGGGGATATATCCTCCCATATCCTCCTACTAGATCTTATATACTATCTAGGGCTACTAAAGGACTTCTTAACCTATAAGCCATTATACTGCTATATATAGGCCTATTTATAAAAAGTATTTAGGTAAGATTAGTTATACCCACCCTAGTAAATAGTTAGTCTTTATAAGGCTATTACCTAGGTATATAGTAGGGAGTAGGCAAGCCGAGCATAAGTTATAAGGAGAGTTAATGGAAGAGGACGATATAGTAAAGAGTAGGTATGGCAATACCCTAGTATAGAGAGAGAGAGACAAACCAATAAGGAGGGAAAGGGCTGCAGGCCCAAGGAGCTTATAAGAAGGTGCTAAGGGCTAGCTAAAGGCTAGCCTTGGCAGCTCCTAAGAGCCCCTAGGCATATACCTAAGTAAGGGATAAAATACCCCTTATAGTCTTTTACTATATAGTAGTTATAAAAGAGTAGTACGTGGTGTACTAACTATATAGGCTATCTATACGGATAGTATGGTATAGTATTTAGGATATAGATACTTACTAGCTATATATTTAGTTCTAGGACCTCTACCTATAGTAAAAAGGCGACTATAGATTCTGCCTTCGTCTATCCTTTAATAGGGGGGGAGTTAGTATTAACTATAGGGTACTCTATATAGTTAAAAGTACTTTTTTTTTAAAATATATTTTTTAAAATTAATTAATTAATTAATATTATTGATTCTATTTATTGCCCAATTCGGTCCCTTTTAGGTGTCACGGGACACCTCCGTGACACCTTACACACGTCTACCTGTTTCCACCGACGCAGCAAGAAGAGACCAACCGCGAGACGGCAATCTGCCGGCAATCTACGGCAATCTAATGGCAATCTGCCGCATTCTGCCATATTCTGCCAAGTCTAACAAATCCTGCCAAGTTCTGCCAGGACCGTTCCTCAAATCCTATCCTACTCCGTGCACGTGTCGACCAAGCAACAAAACTAATGATATATACCCTTTCTCCCCGTTTCCTTACCTTCTCTCCTTACGCAACGTCTTAACTTCATTACGCAGTTTATATATATAGCTTAATAATATCTACTTTGCTATATATTACCATCGCTTGTGCTCGCTCTATAACACTACATTGCGTTAACCTTACATACTACCCTCTAAAATGCAGAACGACCCCAAAGCCCCCATAACAGCCGCCGGCATTATATCCGCACTCTAAGAACAATTGGCAGAGATATAGAAGTCCTTTATAGACGCCCTTGCACAGAACTAAGCCACTTTAACTTAACAACAAGCTAAACAAGAGGCATAACACCTGCAAATAATTAAGGACCTTTAAGAAGAAGTTCGCACCCTTAGGATACCTACACTAGGGCCCTAAAACTAAACGCCTTCTCTAGAGACAAACACGTGGGACAAGAGTCCCAAACCTATAGTAACTATTTATCCTAAACCAACTACTGCACCGCAATGATCCGAATGACTACTAGACCCTCCAATATTTACTAATAAATGATGAGAACTCCAATTATTCCTAAGCCAGCTTAAAAATAAGCTAACTAGTAATACTAACTGCTACCTAACTAAAGCTAACTAACTCTGCTACGCCCTAAGTTAACTAGGAGGAGACATAGCTAACCTTATTAAACCCCTTCAACCGAACTTAGTACAAAGTCTAGTTGTACTACTTAAAGCCATATATAGTAACCTAAACCGTTAAGCTACCGCTTAAAGGAAGATAAACCACATAACTTAAGGAATAAAAAGTTTCCTAGTATACTTCTCTAAATTTAACCGTTACATAAAGGAAACAGGCTGGAATAACTCCACACTAGTTAACAGCCTTATTAAGTCCCTAAGCCCTAAACTAAAAACCTCCCTAATAGGTGTAGACCTACCAGGAGCTCTCAACGCCTGCGCAAACGTCATTAATAAACGGTATAATGATATACTATGCCTAACACCAAAGTCCACTCCTTAATACAATATAACAGCCCTATAAACATCCACTAAGTTATCGTCTCAGCCTAAGCACCCCGACGCCATGGATATCAACACAGGGACCCTAGGATATGCTCTACTAGGGTCCCCTAAATAAGAACAACGCATCAAGCTAGGCCTTTGCTTTAAATGCGGAAGCAAGGAATATATCTTAAGATACTACTCCGTCCCTATACCCCAACACGACTTACAAACGGCTAACACTAACAACCGTTCACCACATTAATCCTCTAGTTACCGTCCCCGATCTTCACCTAGCTCCAGCCCCGCATCTAGTAAGCACCACTTATAAGGACGAAGTTACAACCGACATTCTATAGGAACCCCTTCCCGCTCGCCACTAAAAGGCACGTCCTGGAGTTAAGTCGCTCTCCAGGATAGCTATATCACAGGATCTTGTTAAATATATTAGATGTTATAAAACCTAACTCTTGGGATCATAGTATAACCGTTAACTACCGTCTTTGGCAGAAAGGTTAATAGGCTAATGCTTAAGTCCTAATTAACACAGGAGCTAGCGGTATAGGATTTATTAATAAGATCTTTATATAAGACAATAGGTTTACCCTAATACCCCTTAACCAGCATATTAACGTATTTGGATTTAATGGCAAATATACTGTCTTAGGCCGTATTACTTATATAGCGGCCCTAAGACTCTGATACCTGAACCACAAAGAATCAATTAAGCTCTTTATAACTACCCTAGGTCACCTAGTAATCCTCAGACAACCCTAGATAAAGCTATATAAGGTAACCATTAATTGGGACAACCTTAAGCTTCTATTTACCACCTCCTGCTGTAAGCAGAAGTGCCTTATAACTCGCTGCTTAGACCCCAAACCAAAACCTGGAAAATCCATTAAGATCTACCAGTCTAAAATTTCTACCAATATCTACCCTATACCTAAAAAGTCCACCTGATTCCACCTACCAGAGAATTCCACCAAATTCTACTAACGTGAGACTTCTACCGACGACCACTAAGAACCTAAAAATAATGCATAACTATACAAACCAACTTTAACTGCTGCACCTGGAACCAAGTAGAAGCTTAAGCTTAACATACAAAAGTACCAGAAGAACTGGTATTCTACTATAAAAAGGATATTTAAAGAACCCAAACCTAAATCTAATACTAACTCTATAACCAATACTGAACCCGAACCTAAATAAGAAACTATATAAGAAACTAAAGATAATCTAAGCTCGCTTAACACCTTAAACATCCACATAATTGGAGCTACTCCACTAGTATAACTCGCCAGGAAACCAGAACACATAATCTTCGCTGTTATAATAGCCGATATTAAGAAGGCCTTAGCACTAAAGAAGCACACTAACCCCGCCACAAAGGTACCAGTAGAGTACCATAATTATTTAGATGTATTCTTATAAAAGGAAGCCAACAAGCTACCGGAACGCCGTCCATATAATCATAAGATTGTAGTTAAAGAAGGAAAACATCCTGGATTTGGACCCTTATATAGGATGTCCCAAAACAAACTCTAAGTACTACGGAAGTACTTAGACGAACATCTGGATAAGGGTTTTATTAGAGCAAGTTTATTACCTATAGCCACACTAGTAATCTTTATTAAGAAACCTAGCAGCGGTCTATACTTCTATATAGACTACCGAGCCCTCAACGCTGTCACTATTAAGAACTAATACCCAATCCCATTAATCCAAGAGACACTGAACCGATTAAGTAAGGCTCGCTTTTATACAAAGCTTAATATTATCCACGCATTTAACCACCTCTGTATCACAAAAGGAGACAAATGGCTCACTGCATTTCGTACTTAATACGGATTATTCAAATACTTAGTAATACCATTTAGCCTCGCAAATGCCCTAAGTTTATTCTAACACTTTGTAAATAATACCCTACGCCCATACCTGGACGTCTTTTGTACTACTTATATCGACGATATCTTAATATACAGCAATAATCTAGCTAAATACTGAAAACATATTGAACTGATCCTGTAAGCCTTACGCGGGGCCGGTCTATAATTAGATATAGATAAATGCAAATTCCATAAAACGGAAGTCCTATACCTTGGACTCGTTATTTCTATAGACGGTGTATAAATGGACCCCAAGAAGGTTAAAGTAATTGTAAACTAGCAAGAACCTGAGAACGTTAAGGATGTAAGGGCCTTTATAGGCTTCGCCAACTTCTACTAACGGTTTATTAATAACTTCTCCGCCTTAGTTTTACCCCTTGTGGCCTTAACCCAAAAGGACAAAGCCTTCATCTTTAATAAGGAATATAAGAAGGCCTTTACTTATCTAAAGGTTATATTTACTACTGCACCTATACTTCAACACTTCGACCCAGACCGAATAAGCGTTATAGAAGCTGACTTATCTAATTACGTTACTAAAGGCATTCTATCTCAATATAATAAGGAAGGAGTATTGCACCCCATAGCATACTTCTTGAAACGACTAAGCCCAGCCAAATACAATTACGAGATCTACGACAAGGAATTGCTGGCAATTATTAGATGCTTTAAGCAATGGTAACCAGAACTAGAAGGAACTGGATTCCCAATTAAAGTTCTTAGCGACTATAAGAACCTACAGTACTTCACAACCATAAAATAGCTGAGCCACCATTAAGCCTACTAGTTAGAATATCTGTCCCAATTCCGATTCTCAATTACATACCGCCTAGGCGTTTAAGGCTAGAAGCCTAATACCCTAACCTAACGTTTACAGGACGCACCAGCTTAAGAAGAAGCGCGCTTTTACTACAATTAGACTCTACTCTACCCTAAGCTATTTAATCCCCCTATTAAAGATCTTACGGTATACGCCCTTAAAATAACCGATCGAACTATTGAATAGATTATAGTCAACGAATATCTAAACAATAAATTCATCTAAGAGACGCTTAAGCTAATTTAAGACGGCGTTAGACGCTCTAAAAAGGTTTCTCTAAGCAAATACGAAGTCCGCGGAAACCACTTATACTACCAGAACTGCCTAGTTATCCCTAATTATAATAAACTTAAGCTCAAGCTCCTTAAACACGTACACGACCTACCAGTAGCCAGCCACCTAGGCCGAGGAAAAACCCTAGAACTGCTTCAACGAGAATACTACTGGCCGAACATGCATAATATAATACGAAGGTACGTCTCCAGCTGCTATACCTGCCAACAAGCCAAAGCTTCGCATAAGACATACAACGGCTTTCTAAAGCCACTGCCTATTCCAGACCGAAGATAGAAGGACATCTTAATTAACTTCGTTATTAATCTCCCCATAAATAAAGGATGTATGAATATTATAGTAGTTATAGATTAACTATCTAAGATAAGATACTTAATCGCCTGCCCTAATATATTAACACCTGCCGTTGCCCAACTATTCCTAGATCACGTATGGAAACTCCACAGACTCCCCAAAACAATTATCTCCAATAGAGGCCGCCAGTTCATCTTGGCGTTTTGGGAAGAACTAACTACCCGACTCCACATTAAAGCACTGTTGTCTACAGCATATTACCCAGAAACGGATGGTCAAACGGAATATACAAATGCTATAATGGAACAGTATATTCGGATATACACGTCGTATTTGCAGGACGACTGGATAGACTGGCTTACATTTGCCAAATTTACTACAAATAACTCCATCTTAGAAACCACAAAGGTCTCCCCGTTCCTAGCTAATTACGGCCAGCACCTACAAATAGGTTTTAAACCCTTTAGTAATGTTCCTCGCCCAGCTTATTAGGCCTTATAAGTTGCAGAAGCAAACGAATTTGTAAAGAAGATAGAAGAACTACAAGAGTTTCTTACTAACGAAATAATATAGGCCCAGTCTATCTATAAAGCCGCAGCAAATAAGAACCGAACCCTAGCACTAGCTTACCAAATTGGTAACTTCATCTGGCTAGACGCAAGAAATCTGAATACGAAACAACCTACTAAGAAACTTAACTGGAAGAACGCCGGCCCTTATAAGGTTGGAAAAGTTGTCTCTCCTTATACCTACCAACTAAAGCTCCCTAATACGGTTAAAATCTACCCTGTATTCTATACGTTAGTCCTCCGCCCTACCGCCCCTGTATCAGACGCCCTACCTGGACAGATCCAAGACCCTCCCCCACCAGTCAAAGTAGATGGTGAGGATAAGTACCTTATTAAAAGAGTTAACAACATTAAGTACGACAAACAGAAACGCAAATATATATACCTTACAAAATGGAGAGGCTTCACTAAGCCCTTATAGGAACCCATTAACTCTGTAGGACTTACACAAGCCGCAGAAGACTTTCACGAACTCCACCCAAAACTACCACAGCCCCATCTCGCAGAAGCTCGAGTTTAAAGGGGGGGTACTGTCACGGGACACCTCCGTAACACCTTACACACGTCTACCTGTTTTCACCGACGCAGCAAGAAGAGACTGACCGTGAGACGGTAATCTACTGGCAATCTATGGCAATCTGATGGCAATCTGCCGCATTCTGCCATATTCTGCCAAGTCCAACGAATCCTGCCAAGTTCTGCCAGGACCGTTCCTCGAATCCTATCCTGCTCCGTGCACGTGTCAACCAAGCAACAAAACTAACGATATATACCCTTTCTTCCCGTTTCCTTACCTTCTCTCCTTACGCAACGTCTTGACTTCATCACGCAGTTCATATACATAGCTTAATAATATCTACTTTGCTATATATTACCATCGCTTGTGCTCGCTCCGTGACATTAGGTCTATATAAGCTACTACATTCTATATATAAAAATGCCCTATAATGGGAAAAATCTAAGTATTTCCTTTTTAGCTAATTTTAAGCGTTCTACTTTCGCCTAGCTAGTATATCTATATATCTATATCTGGCCGTCGAAATCGGACTCTGCACCTGTACGTGGTGACGGCTACGAACCTAGGTCTTTGAAGTTCAGACTTAGAGCGAACGCAGAGACGTCGCACAGCGTGCAATACGACTGGTGGTGGTAGTTGTAAAGTTGGGGCGGTGGTAAAAAGTTTTTACATGAGATGGTAAGATCTCGAAAACCACTACTATTGGTACCTCTTTACGATAATAGCTACTACACTATTCTCCTATTAAGGCACCTATACGATCCAATATGGATGTATAGCATTTGATAGCATCCCCTAACCCCTAATAGAAAGCATTAACGACCTCTTATATTAATGAATGAACGATCGCGAGCGAATAAGTAGATGAATGAGTAAATATACGGCCCCTCCTAACCCCTAGGACGATCGCCCGCGGAGTATGCAGTTACTCGCCGTTAACTACCGAATACTAGCAGCCTGGATTGCGACCTACGGTTTTCCCTATCTCCTTTTAACGGAGTAGTGACACTTAGAAAGGGCCTAGCTAGGGCCTAGGCATAAAAGATACCCAAATACAACATATCCCGCTTATTAGTATTATAGTAGTTAGAATGGATAAATCCCCTTTACGCCTTTAATGGCTCTAAGGGGGGGGGGAGATATGGCATATATATTAATAGTTAAACAAGAGATAGCATACAGGAGATGGCCAAGATATAGGAGATAATAAGATAACAAGACATGGTAGCTAATTAGCAAGGCCTAGCTGGGACGTAGGAACCCTGGCTTTGGATAAGCTAAAAAAGGAGGTAGTAGTTCCTAAGGAGTTTAAACATCCAAGAAGGACAGGACGTAGCCATAGGCCTATAGGGCCGCCGCTATGGACAGATATAGCAAATTGGGGTTTTTTATCCTACTGAGGTGGCTTATAGGGTTTTTCCTCCCCTAACTCAACTGCAGGGTTTTCTTTATGTGAACTATAAGTTTTCCCCCTATGACGGAGTAGTCTGCGTAGGCCAGTAGGATCCGTATCAGACGTTAATTAAAGAGTTATTATTATATATCTATATCTACTTTATATACTATACTTCCTAGGTATACTAGAAGATCTAAAGGGGTTAAGTAAAAGGGGTTAGCGATTTACTAGCGTATTACTTATAGCTAGGTGGGGGTATCTAGTCCCTAAAAGGCTAGGAAGGGGTGTAGCCTTTAATGTCCTCCTATTAGATTTTATTTACTATTTAGAATTGCTAGAGAACTTCTTAGCCTATAAACTATTATACTATTATATATAGGCCCCTACTTATAGAGAGCATCCTAGTAATATTATCTATACCTACGTTAGCAAATAGTTAGTCTCTTATTAAGTAATAGTTATAGAAGACTAGTATGTAGCGTACCAACTATATAGGCTATCTATCTATATATTCCGGCGTAATATTTAGAGTATATATACTTGCTAGCTATATATTTAGGCCTAAGACCTCTATCTATAGTAGAAAGGTAGCTATAAATTCTACCTTTATTAGATCTTTATATAGGAGAAGTTTAAGTATTATCTATAGGGTATTCTATATAGCTATGTCTTATATTTTTACTACCTCTTTCTAGTGCTATTTCTATTTAAGGTCCACCTATCTTATAATAAGTATAGTAGTTTTCTATCTCTATTAATAGCTCTCTACTAATATAGCGCTAGGTCTCCGCCTAGTGCGCTAATAGCCCCTATATTTTGTTTTCTCTCTTTATTATCTATAGGTAGAAGGTTTCCTAGCTAGTATACTTAGGCGTGTCGCTCTTTTAAATTAATTAATTAATTAAGGGTAAATATTGTCTCTATAATAATTACCTATTTATAACTATTTAATAACTATATAAAAATCTTTTTTTAAAGGTATTTACTATAGTAATTACGTTATATATATACTTAATATAACTTTAAATTTACTTATACTTTAAGAATTTTCTACTTATATATTATTATTATTATTCATTGCTTAACGTCCAATTTGGATCCTGTTAGGCCTACGCGGACTACTCCTTATATATATATAGGGAGAAAACTCTATTTAAGAAAACCCTGTAATCCGTCTCCCCGCCTTTTAGGGCTCGCTTATAAGTTGCCTATAAGTTACTAGTAGTGCTCTACTACCTTACTTTTTAACCTCTTTGGGAATTACTGCTGCCGTAACAAACCTACAGACGCGCTAGTATTATATACTGTACTCTACTCCTATAGAGTTATTAGGGGGCGCCTATTACTCGCCCCTTTGCCTTCTATTGCTATTTCCTTTATAACCTAGAACTGGTCTAGTATATTTTAGCTAATAAGCCACCGGGTAGCCGCCTTAAGGCCTTTCTATGTTAAGAGTAGTGTATTATAGTTTTCTATGCTAGCTGCTAAGAGCATTGCTCCTTGGCTGGTGCGTAAGGGGCATAATAATATTACATGTTTTGGTGTCTGTCTTAGCCAGCTACATTTATACCTTAGGCTACCTACTAGGACACCTACCTAGTAAAGCTAATCTTTTAGTCCTATTATTCCTGTTCTTAAGAGTGTTGCCATTGTATTTTCTGCCTTTGTTAGGCCCTTTTGGAGCCCTTAGGTATTTACCCCCTATAGCGTTACCTATGCTATGGCTTAGGTTCCCCTTACCTAAGTCTGCCTCTATACCTTTAACTCCTATTTATCTCTCCAGCGTCGGTCCAACTAGTATTATGTTACGGTAGATAGTTTTCTAGTACTCTTTTATGCTCTACTTTAGCTCCTTTCTCTCCCTTACTATTATCTTTACTGGCCTTTTACGCGTCTTTCTTCCTCCTCTATATAGGCCTGGGCCCTAGCGCCGTACTATTCTTTTTCTACTTTCTCTATCTGTTTTCCTAATATATCTTCCCTACTTTGGGGTTGTTGGTTCCTTCTCCTATAGGGCACCCTAGGGTCCCTCTATAGTTTGTTTAGGCGTGTCTTAATATACTTTATAATATTAGAGTTGCGTTCCTTTTGCACCCTTTACATTACATCGGCTTCAATATATAGTTATAGGGGGGAAATATTGGCTTCCTTCTTAAGCAGTACTGTGGCCGTTTGCTTATACCCGCCTGTTATACTCCTAAGGTAGACTATTTAGACCTTTTAAAGTGGTTTAAGGAGTAATTTAGGGGGGCCTTTCTTGGTTTCTCTAGTGGCCCAAATGCTAGATCTATACGTTATAGTTGGCTGGACAACTGCTGTATATAATAGGCGTAACCTCTGGAAGCATGGACCCTATATAGAATTAACAATCCTGGATATAGCAATATACTGTGCTTGGCCCTTATGGGCCGCTTGTGCCGTATATACGCTCTACCGGAGCTTACTGTCTACCTATACTCCTAATACCCTTAGGCCTTGAACCGGTTAACCCCTAAAGCCTTGGATATAGATTATATGCTAAAGATCTGCAGATTGGTTATGTTTTCTTATAAAATAGATTAGCTGGTATTTCTCTAGTAAGAATTAAACTCTATATCGTCTTGCCCATTCTATATAGGTGTTATAGGCTTTCTCTAGTGTCCTACAGTTCTCTGCGGCTGTTGGCCTATATATAATTAGGTTTGTGTTATTAACAAAGCCTATCCCCTAGGTCGCCCCTTCCTTAAAGGTATTAAGCAGGTTGCTTACAAAGAAGAGAAAGAGTATAGGCGATAGAGGTAATCCTTATAATATTCCTGTTACGACTGCGATAGGGGGGCTCTGGTATCCGCTAAAGACCAGTAATATTTCTTTCTGGCCTATAAATCCTTAAATAAATTAAATAATCTATTCTAGGAAGCCCTTTGCCCTAAGGATATATAGGAGACGCTTATAGGGTATATTGTTATAGGCGCCGCTAATATCTAGGCTAAGTATTAATACTATAAAGTCCTTTTGCATAGCCCATGCAGTTTTAATGGTAGTAGCGAGTAGTGTAAGTGCTGATAGCATTAAGCGATTCTTTCTTGCCCCTATTTGGCTTTGTGGTAGTAGGGCGTGTTCCTCTGCCGTGTCTACTATATGGTCCGCTATAACCTTTTCTAAGATCTTGCTTAGGGTGTTTTCTAAGGTAATAGGGCAGTAGCTTCCTGGGTAGGTAGTTATATAGTAGAGTTTAACATACCTGCTTATCTAGGCCTCTACCCCAGTTTTTTAGTATTTAGTTCCAGTTACCTAGGCCTAAAGGCCTAGGGGGCTTTCTATAAGCAGTTAGCTGCCACTACTAATTAACAGGGGGTTTTACCATTCTTTTAGATATCTTATAATGGGGTTAACTTAAGTACTAGACCGCCCCCTAGCGGTCTATATAAGAATCTGTTAGATAATCTGTATTCTCTAAAGGCGTAGGTTATGTGCACGAGTCACGTGCATGAAGATACGTCACTGAAGACACGTTAGATTAAGGTTAAAAAGATATAATATAAGATCATTAATTAATCAACCTATTTTATTAATAAACTTATCTATGTGAATTTCGTGACAGTTATAAGCCTAGTCCGCCGACTTAAGAAGCTAGTCAACTATTACTTAATTATTTAAAGAAATTCTACCTTATTATCAGACTTTGACACCTTATTGTTAAGGACGCAGACTCTAATAGAAATCCTACCTTAAGTGTTATAGGACGATTCTGACACGAACTTTCCACGAGATTCTATGAGATTCTACGAGATTTTATATTAATCGTTATAGGACGACCCTGATGACAAGGACGATCCTAACAATAAGGACAATCCTAATGATAAAATACCATTATAATTCCTCCTTTGCCTATCAGTTAAAATGACTCCACTGATGTCAAGTTCGTTAACCACGATTATCCTTAATAAACTAGAAGACTGGGAGCAATAGATCTGGCAACTATAAGCCCTAGTAGATAAATGAATTTGGGCCCACGTTAACCTAGATAATGCAGCACCTTAATGAGCTCTATTATAAGAACCAGCCTATCTAGAAGTCACTAATTTTAATAAGAATGTAATATTATATATATAGCTCTTGACAAATTAACAGAAAGCGTACAAGAACAGCAGACGATACTATAACTAGGACATAAAGTACTTCCTAAAACAGGAAGAGTATCTGTAATAGATACGTACCTAGATTACGTCCACAGTATTAATTTAGAAGAAGCTACTGCTTAACCCTTTTCTTACAGTTAAAGAATGGCTGATTTGTTTGAAAGAAGACACTAAGCCCTTAAAGAACTTTATAATGAGGAAGGTACAGCTGCAGTATATAGAGTCACTTAAGGGGCTTAAGCAGACAAAGGTCACCTAGTGGCTTAACCAATGGGAGCATGTGATAAAGATGGTAGAGAAGTATAATCTTCTATAGATGACCAATGGGATCTGGCTAATGGACCTTGTAAATGCAATACGACCTATAAGCGAAACCTATTTTGTTCTATACACGAAGCAGGTAAATAATACCAAAAAGGCTCTCTTATCAGAATACCGTAAAGTAGCAATAGAGCTATGAGAAGCATTCCAAAACCTTTTTAAAGCCGTACCTACGACGGCAAGAGGGAGTGCATTCAACGTAGACTTTATAGGAGAGCCCGAAGAGGGTATCTCTATTGCTGCTAAAGTTTAAAAAGGAAAAGGGAACAGCTTATCTTACAGCCGAAAAAGGGCAGGTATAAATTTAACTGAAGAGACGTCTTCTAAAAGATTAAAGAACCTTAAATGCCTGGTATGCGATATAAGGGGATATACCCTTCCTAACTGTTGGTATCTATTTAAGAATAAAAGGCCTGAGGGATTTAAAGCCGTAGGTATACGTATGAAAAGGGTGCTTATAAAGGTAGAGCAAGATAAGGATCTAGCTGCCTAAGTGGAATGACTTAAGCTTAAGGAATCAAAGGTTGATAAAGCTTAACAATAATAGGAGATAGTTAAAATTAAGGGAGAAGCTAATGTAATATTCCTAGAATTGTATTACACCAGTTAACTCCATCCATTAAAGCTATTAACTATTCTTGACTTAGGAACCACTCTCCACATCTTTAATAACCTCTTTTGTTTTTACAGTTTTAGGAAAGCTCTAAGATATAAATATGTTATCGCCGGCAGCTTAGAAGTACCTATACTAGGTTATAGCGATGTTACTATCTAGGTCACAAAACTAGACAAGAGTAAGGGAATCCTACGTCTTAAGGACGTTGCCTTTTATACGGACTTTAATACGAATCTAGTGTTGTTCCGTCTACTTTAAAAACGAGGATTCTACTAGGACAATAAAGGAGATAATAATCTACTAGTTTAGAAGGACGACACAATCCTATATTAAATGGAAGAACGTTACGGATAATAGACTATTAAATACATCCGACCAGGAAGTCTATTAGCATTCAATATAAGCCGACTGCTACGCCGCCAATAGAAGTGTAGAGTATTGCTAAGAGACGCTTATCCAGATTTAAAAGGTAATGTGTATTTATGGTATCTGCGTCTAGGTTATCTAGGACCTATAAGCCTTTATTATCTAGGTCTTAACGCCCTAGGAGTTAAGCTTTAAGGCCCTAAGACAATGGAATATTAACACTGTAGTCTCGCTAAAATTAAGCGTTAGGTCTTAAGAAGGTTCTTAGAACAGAAAATTAATAAACCCTATCTTAACCTCTATATTAACTGGACTGACCTTAAGGAAGCGCATGCCGGATTTGTATGAGTTATGCTTATCTACAATACCTTCTTAGGAAGATCCTTCCCGTATTTTATAACAACGCATGGCAAGGAGAAGGAGACACTATAAGTGCTTAAAGATTTCATCTAATAGATTTGTCTAAGGTATAACCTTAAAGTTAACACTATTAGATTAGACAACGAGCTAGGGAGAAGGAGAACCCTTAAATAGCTATAGACGTAAGGGATTACATTTAAGCCTTTAGCGCCATATACTTAAGCTTAGAATAGTACCACCGAACGCTTAGGGGGTGTAATTATTAAGAGAGCACAAGCAATGAGAATTGCTGCCAATCTACTATATGACCTATGGAATGAGATAGTCAACTATATAGTCTACCTTCGAGATTAAACGCCACGGGAAAGCAATAATTAGAAATTACTATACAAGAGGTTCTATACCTTCCTAGCTAATAGGTTAAGAAAGCTGTAACTAGCGCACCTGAAAGCCTACGGCTATAGGGTGTATGCGATAACGTTAGATGCCTAGCTAAAGAAGAAAAGGCTAAGCAAGCTAGATCTGCGAGCCTATATTGGCTACCTTGTTGGCTATAACTCTACCAATATCTACAGGATCTAGATCCCATATAAAGGTATTATTATCTCTACTAGGGACGTCATCTTCGATAAAAAGACGTTCTTTAACGGCAAGCGAATGGATATCTTAAAGGACCTACACGCTGAATTAGACACGCTAATTAAGAAGATTTAACTCCCTAATACCCTAACTAAGAATGAGGTCCTTCTAGAAGACAATAAAGAAATATTTAAACCGTCAATTTAAGAGGAAGATGATGATGACGTTAATAAGCCAGTTCGAACCTTTAATAAGTTAGCAGATCTCGAGCTTGCAAGAGCTCTTAAAGATGCGTACTGTACACCACCTCTAATAGAAGAAGACAAAGAATCTTCATATGCCTTTTACGTCAAGTATCCTATGAAGTTAGGTGTATAAGGTACTAATTAGGACGTCGCTTATTAAGTAGGAGATGCGTTTAATACTTAAGGGGTGTCTAATAACTTAGTTAAAGACTCGTTTAAGAAAGCTAGCGATAATAGGTTTAAAAACTTTGTTGCCAAAAGGATTATATCAGCCTATTACGGCGCCTTCTTAGTAGAAAGGAAGTTTAACCTTAATAGTTAACTTAATGACAGCAAGCTAAAATCAGGCAGAATACGTAATGTTAGATTATATAGGAAGAACCTACCTTTGCCACCTTAGTTAATCTGGGACCTTAATACGCATCCTCTTTAAGATTAGTTCCAAGAGGCTTAACGAGCCCATCTCCAATCTTATTATTAAATGAGGTCGTTTTAAGAAATAGAAAAGAAGTATGTAAAGGGACAGCAGATCCTTAGCTTAATGTAGGTATTTGTCTACAAGACGGATAAGCACGGATTTCTCTAGAAATGCAAGGCACGCTTAGTAGTATGTGGAAATCAATAGGCCCCAAAAGACCTATCTATGAGAGCTACTATATTAGCTAATACGACCTTCTGAACCCTTATGGCAATCACCGCAAAATTCAACCTGGAGACGACACAGATAGATATAGTTAATGCGTTTGTCTATTGTGATCTCGATAAGGTTGTCTATATAAAGCTACCGCTAGGGTTTAACAAAGGAAAGAAAGACAAAGTACTACGCTTAAGAAAAGCCTTGTATGGACTACAACGATTACTACTGTTATGGCAGAAGAATCTCATAAGCTCGTTAAACGAATTGGGCTTTAAAGAGGTACTTTAAGAGCCGTGTGTTATGCTAAAAGGTGGAATAGTTGTCTTCTTCTACGTTAATGATATTATCTTCTGCTACCAAAAGACAGATAAGAAGAAAGCTTAAGAAGCAATTAAGGAGCTATGTAAGGAATACCAGATAAGTATCCTTGGCGAGCTAAAATGGTTCCTAGGAATCTATATGCTATGTAATTATAGCTAGAGGCTCCTGTGGCTATCCTAAGAAGCCTATATTGAGAAGATAGCTAATTAGTATAAGATAGATCTTATAGGGCGTTTTCTGGATACTCCTATAGCAGAATCTAAACTCCTCCCTACTAATTACCGATTGATCCGTCTAACGCTTTTGTCCCCTAATATAGACCTACTAGTCCGTCCTATGTCCCTACTAAGAGAAGCAGCTTCTACGATGCTATATTAGAGAAAAATGGGTTTAATACTTTATGTAGCCACTATAACGCGTCTAGATATTGCTTTTGTAGTATTACAGCTGGTAAGGTTTAATCAGAACCTAAGCTAAAAGCACTATTAAGCGGTAGACAGAGTAATCTAGTACCTATATAGTATGAGGAGCAGAGCAATCTACTATAGAGGAGACAAGGAAGGAATGAATGGTAGAGGGAGAGACAAAGGAATACGCGATAAAGGACGAGACGACGGAAGAGATAGTAGAGGTAAAGCGCAATCATTTATCTATGCCAGCGATGCATTATTCGCGGACAACTCCGTTAATAGAAAGAGCTTATAAGGATATATTATAAAGCTATTTAGGGGGCTGATCGCCTAGAGAGCAAACAAGCAGGGTATGGTAATGACGTTAAGCACAAAAGCTGAGTTGTTAGCCCTATTACAAACAGTAAAGGAAGCTATCTTTATTAGTAGGCTGTTTAAAGCAATGACGTTACGCCTGAACGAGCCCTTAATTATTAAATGTAACAACATATAGACGCTCCAACTAATTATAAAAGATACGGTAAAGCTAATTACGAAGCTCTAACACATTAACATCTATTAATACTGGCTACGTTAGGAATACGCAATGAGACGAGTATAATTTCAATAGATAGTGATAAAGGAGATAATCGCTAATGGACTTATAAAGGCCCTGCCCAAGTAGAGGTTTTAAAGCTTTGTTAATATAATTGGGATGGTGGATATTAAGGAGTAGCTAGATAAGGAGAAGCAACTAGAGGACCTAAGGGACAGTATTAGAGCAAGACGGAAGGATTTAGATAAGATTACGGTTTAATTAACTCATTAACGGACACGAGAAGGTGGCTAGCTTTGACCTTAAAGAGCTTAAAGCTAAGGGGGTGTGTTAGATAATCTATATTCTCTAAAGGCGTGGGTCACGTGCATGAGTCACGTGCATGAAGACATGTTATTAAAGACACGTTAGATCAAGGTCAAAAAGACACGATATAAGATTATCAATCAATTAACCCATTTCATCAATGAACTTATCTATGTGAATTTCGTGACAGAATCTCCTCCTAGAGTTGGTATGCTTTTGTACGGCTTGGGAGCCTTCTATAGCCTCTAGTTTTACGTCTTTCTTTATTGTTTCCGCCGGTATAGGCATAAGCTGCTGCTTTTAGGGGTCGCAACTCCCTTTTTACGTGCCTACTGGCGTAATCCTACGAGGGCGTTGTAGCTGCATCCTGTAATATGGAAGCCTTGGGTACCTTCTATAGTTAAGGCCCAGACTAAAAGCCTCCCCTGCTTAAGTAACTCCTGTTTGCTCTTTAAGCATACCTCACTGGCGTACCGCCCTAGAGGCGAACGGTTCTGTCTATTAGTATACTAATACGCGCATCCGTTCTCTTAAGCCATATAGTAGTCTCTCCGGCCAGGACGTAATCCTGCCTGCCTACTAGGTATACTAAGGGTTAGGGCCTAGCTAAGGGGTAAGGTCCTTAGAGCTAGCAGTAGCTACTACGCACTACACCCCATGGGAGGCTAGTAGTAATATAGGGGCGTAATACCCTATACTGCTGCCAGTTCCCGTTTTGCGTTGCCTATAAGAGTCTCCTTATAATAGGCCGACCGTGTCTTATAGGAGAGGGGCCATAGAGATACTAGGTCCTATACCAAACAACCTACTCTTCCCTCTCCTACTAACCAAGCTTGTGTCCCCCCTTTTTATAAGCTGGCCTATGTCTCTAACTGTTAAGTCCTTGTCTAACTGGCCTGTGTTTCCCCTATAGCCTCCCCTATATATATGCATTAGGTTGCGAGCACTACGCCTATTAAGATCCTCCTATAAGTCGCCTTATGCATATGCGTATTAGGTTGTGTGTACTACGCCTATTAAGACCCTCCTGTGAGTTGCCTGTAAGTTGATTGTGGGTTAACTATAAGTCGACTGTAAGTTGAACGCCATAGGGCCGTTGAAGCTGGCCTGTGTTTCCGCTGCCTAGAGCTTTGCCCGTGTTTCTACCTTGTTGAGCCGTCTGGTCGCCGTTGCGTCGCCGTTGCGTCGCTGTCGCTGTACTAGGTCGCGCGCACTACGCCTATTAAGACCCTCTTCTGAGTTACCTAAGTGTACCGGATACCAGATAGGCCCTTATAGAGGGGCCTTAACAAGTTCTTCTACTTATATATTAACCTTTCTTTATACCTTTATACAGGTTATAGAATTTTTAAATTTACTTTAGTAGTGCCCTATAAATTTATATACTTTATATTAACCAGGTAATAGAAGGCAAAGGGGCGAGTAATAGGCGCCCCTTAATAACTCTACAGTAGTAGAGTAAAGTTTGCGATACTAGCGCGTCTATAGGCTTATTACGGCAGCAGTAGTTCCTAAAGAGGTTAAAAAGTAAGGTAATAGAGCACCATAGGTAACTCGTAGGCGCTAAGTAGGCAAGTCCTAAAAGGCAGGGAGATAGATCACGGGGTTTTCTTAAATAGAGTTTTCTCCCTATATATAAATAAGGAGTAGTCCGCGTGGGCCCAATAAGGATCTAAATCGGACGTTAAGCAATAAACAATTACTTATATTAACCGAGTAAATAAAATTTAATATAAAAAATTATTTAAAATAGTTAATTACCTATATTTTACTAAGGGGCTTAGTATCGCTATTTTAATTAAAGATTTAGATTACTATTCTTTTATAATTATATTTATAAGGAAACAAATCTTTATAAGTCCTATCTAAGTACCTATATAGGAGTTAATTGTTATTATATTGGTGTATGAATTATATAGGCTATATATATACTATGTATAATAAAGCCTTATAGTAAATACTATAGTAGATTTATTAATAGGCTAGGTATATAAATAAACAAGAAGTTAATAATATAAATATAACTAGTGGAGTGATTACCCAATAGATTAACTTTAACTATAATCTAAGATTTACTATAAAGAGAAGAACTATCTAGGTAGGGACTATTCCTTAATACAATGGTGTCCACAGCTTGGCGCCAAGTCTAGGAACATCAGTATTAGATAAATATTAGTGCCAAAATATTAGGTCAACCAGAGCCTCCTATTGGCCGGCTCTTATTGATAAACTGTGGACGCAAACTATCGTGTTAAGGGATGATCCCCTAAATATACAATCTAACTTCTAAGAAATATACTAAGTACGCCAGTACATTAGTACGTTGGTATATCTCGCGTTCCTATATTCCAAACTGGTCTTATAACTAGCCATATAACTTAACTACCCCTTATTTTATAACTTAATCGGTTCTAGCGCCTTCTATACTATCTTAACTAACCCTTTTATATCTTCTCTTAGTAGTCGTGCTACTGCTAATATAAGGTCCGTAATACTATCCCCCTTCTCTTTATCTTCGTCCTTAACAATATCTTATATCTCTAAGTTGTTTATTAGAGATATAGTATTCCTATTTTTAATATAATAATCTTTCTACTTTATAATGCCTTCTATTAAATCCTTATTATCTAACCATCGTAATTAGCTTATAGTTACTATCCTCTTACTAGATAAAGTAATGCCGTCCTATTCTTATTATATAGAGAAGAAGTTAATATATATTATAATCGCGGCTCCGTCCAGTTGCCAATCTTCTTCTTATACTAAGTGTATAAAATTTAATATGCAATCGTTCTGTAATATTTAATCTATCTCTAACGCTAAGTATACGCGTCTTATTATTCTCTATAGGCGTCTAGTGCCTTATCTAATTTATTATAGGGTCTTGTATTTAATCTAAGGCCAAACGTCTTAATAGTGAGCTTGCTTAGGCTCTTACTAGGGTATAAAAACTTTATAATAATAGGGAGTGTATTTATGCTAAGAAGCGGCAAGTGTTTAATACTTAACTATCCGCTTACGCTTGGTTACTCTATCTTAAGAAGGTTTGTGTAGGAATCACGGTGGGGGGTTTTGGTTTCGATCGATTTCTTCCTGTCCTTCCCCTCTTCTACTTCTACAGGTGGAATTTGATGGATCTCCTGAGCTCGCTTAGCTCACGTGGTTAACCCAATTGGTTACAAGCAACTGTGTCTACTATATTACAGAACCTTATTCAGACAGTTTGTAAGAAGGTTTATTTAAAAAGTAAAAACTTACTAAGTAGGGTCTCCGTAAACTTAAGTAGGAAAAGGCTAAAACGGATTTATCTTAAATAGAGAAGGAAATAACTCTAAATATCACAGTACGTAATCCTCTTGGGTCCTCCTTAGGTAACTTATTCTTTAGCAATCCTTCCTTATTAATACTTCCTAACCTAATTTCTTCTAATACTCCTATACCTTTTTTATAGCGTTTCTTAGGTTATTTAGTAGCTCCTAGGTAGTCTTATTATAGCCTATTTACTTAACCTTATACTATATAGAGTAATTTTTGTTTTCTCTAGTAGTTCTAATTTATATATAACTTCTAAGATTTTTGCTAAAATCTCAAATAGTCCTATTGTAATATAGTCCAACTTCTTATTTAGTCGTCAACTCTTAAATTTTTTATATAGTAGCTATACTTTATTTCCCTTATTAAGATCTGGTCCCTTAGATCTCTTAGCATATAATACTTCTTTATTCTTTCTTATACTAGTCTAGCTATTACTATAAGGTTTATATGAAGATTTATTGGATTATCTATTCTTTCTTTAGCTATACTACTTATTTTTTTGGCTTATTATAGTAATAACAATATTCTTAGCTCGTATCCGTAATTCGCCTTAAATAGTAATATCCCCATTCTTTCTTATAGTGTTATATTATATATAAACTATATAACTAATAATAACGATACCTAATTATTTTATATATAAACTATATAACTAATAATAACGATACCTAATTATTTTATATATAAACTATATAACTAATAATAACGATACCTAATTATTTTATATATAAACTATATAACTAATAATAACGATACCTAATTATTTTATATATAAACTATATAACTAATAATAACGATACCTAATTATTTTATATATAAACTATATAACTAATAATAACGATACCTAA
>Ga0307507_10002249_pt1 | contig 41217 bp, 15 predicted proteins | sample 7_EM_MG_FD_207223 | JGI IMG/M metagenome (GOLD analysis project Ga0307507, IMG submission 207223) | Populus trichocarpa ectomycorrhiza microbial communities from riparian zone in the Pacific Northwest, United States - 7_EM | ecosystem: Host-associated > Plants > Roots > Unclassified | place... | reverse complement strand
GGTGCTCCATATTCAAAAGTCGCCAGATTTACCGAACGACACCCTCATATTCATATTTGAGCTCCGGTTCCGTTACAATATGGAGCCTCCATATTCGTAACGGAGGTGCAACCGAACAACCCCTTAGCTGTTGGGGGGTACCGCATTTTAGACCGGTTGACTTGAACGACATGCGGGAGAATCATAGCCGGCTGCGGACTCTAGACATCAGGATACTGCTCGACTTACATACATTCCCTGAGGGCGGGTGGACAGAGGGTAATTCTATATTGCTTTAAGTATGTGAGGTAGGAAATTAAATAGAGAATAGATCAAGGACAAAAAAAGAAGTAAACATACAACAGCGAGGATTCGCTAGTGGTCACCCACCTAACTACTGATTCGCCGGTTACTGGTTTAAATACAGGGGAGCGGACGGGACCCTTTGCTCTCCAGTGCCTATGAGTCGTATGTGCGAGGAAGGTGGACTTGGTCATATTATAAATGCAAAGATGGAGAGAAAATATATTTAGGCGAGCCCTTAAAGAACGGAATATAGATTTGTTAGGGAGGTAATATGACTCTACTGTAACTTTTCATGGGCTCTGCTGGATGGCCCGAAGCACTTCATACGGCCATAATAGAGAGGGGAGGAAAGTTGACTGGCAATATTTAAATAATGTGGGCTTTGGAGATGGCCTTGAACAAAGGTTGAGGCTGCTGACTTGAAACAAAATAGTTGAAAAATGGCAGAAATACAGAAGACAGCTATGCTTGAATGACATTTGAAATAAGTAGCGCTAGATCAATTCCTATACAATGATGTGACGCGCTGGAGATGGTGTGAATTTAATAGGGATACTTGGTAAGAGAAAGTGTGGGGCAAGGGGTGTTTTACAGAAGCTTATCGGCGAAAGATTATGGGCCCAGTGGAAGTTCCAAGGAAATCTGCCGCTGAATTTGGACGTCTTTGACACCCTTTTCCCCAGAATTCTAAGGACAACCCCTGTTGTATGCCGGGACTCGGCCTCTGTTATGTGAGCAAGTTAATTTTCGCCTAAGAAACCCCTTGGAGATGTCAGATAGAAATGCCTTTAAAACTATGGAGCCTAACACCTTAGAATAAACTCCAAAAATAACACTCTATAACCACGGACACCACACGCGCCGCTACCAACATTCTTCCTCAATCCGCTGCCGACAGCCTGCCGTTATCATGACAACCGCCCGAAACCGTAATCACGGCCGCAGAACCTACTTATCTCCGAATAGAGAAGTCACGGATTCCCTAGCAGACGAACCTACAGGTTGAGAGTTCTACACGAGCGTGCGGGTGTTTCCGAATACGATACATGGATGGAGGCAAATTTCTTTCTTTGACGCGTACAACCTACTCCAGTTGTACTGCTCAGATACGACAACAAATATTCAAGATAACAATTAACGTCCCTACACCTTACTAACAACTCGTAGACATCATTACAAGGTATGCGCCTCCCAATTCGTAGCCGGACAGTTTCAATCAACTCGTTAAAATCAAATCTTTCGATATTCGCTCCATCCTTCCAGTAACTTAACTGTCGCTTTATGTCCTCCTTCTCTTGCTCTCTCCAGTGCTGTCTGTCCATACTCACCCTTCGCATAAAGTTCCGCACCGCTCTCCAATAGCTATAGCACTGTAGATTCATGACCCCACGCGGCCGCCAGCGACAATGGGGTTCCTCCCCTCACCTCCACCTCCTTCGATCTCAAAATTTGCATTTTTTTTAAGCAGCAGCCTCACTACTGCATTATGTCCGCCATTAGCTGCCCATGATAGGGCAGTCCCGTGGCGGCTGGTTGCATCAAGAATAGCTCCCGTCTTAAGCAGCTCTCCCACTATGTCCTCGTACCCATACCGTGCTGCCCAATGCAGCGCCGTTTGGCCGTCATCATCCGTCACCCGATCTTCGGCCCCCTTCCCGAGCAGCAGCTGTAATACTGCCTTATGCCCCTGGGCTGCGTACATCAGTGCCGTCTTTCCGCACATGTCCTTTGCCTCGATTTCCGCTCCATTCTCTATCAGCAGCTCTACCGTCATCTTATGGCCTCCCGAGACTGCAATAGTCAGCGCCGTCCTTCGGTATTCATCTCTCGCCTCGAGATTTGCCTCCTCCTCGACTAGCTGCCACACTTTTACTTGTCCTAGTCTCGCCGCCTCAATTAATGCTGTTCGTCCCACTATCTCCGTTATATCAAGCTCCAGCACGTCCCCGCTGTACTCTTTTAGGATTCGAGAAACATTTGTATGCCCGTTCTGTTCCGCATAGGCCTGTGGAGTCCGCCCCTTTTTGTCTTGTAAAAATACGTTGGGCCTGTTTCTTAATAGCGCTTCAACCACTAGCTCATGCCCGTTTCCTGCTGCATAATGCAATGCCGTTTCCCCAAACGCATCTTGTGCATCTAGAAATCTTCCATGTAGTAACAAAAACTCAGAGATACTCTCATGGCCTCGTTCAGCAACCCAGTGTAGTGCCTTTTTCCCATATTTGTGATCAAGCGCTGATGACTTTGCCCTTCTTCCCAGCAAGGATTGCACTACCTCTTTGTGCCCTCCCTTAGAAGCTCTTATCAGCGCCGTCCCGTACTCGTCCTCTGCCTCGATATCCGCCCCCTTCTCTACAAGCACATTCATTATCGCTAGTTACCCATAATGTGCCGCCAGCATCAGCGACGTTACTCCTGTCTTGTCTGCTGCTTCAACGTCCACCCTATTCTCTAGGAGAAGCTGGACCACCGCACTATGCTCCCTAATTGCTGCCCAGTGTAGCGCCGTCCATTCATCCCCATCCTTCGCGTCGATGTTGGCGTTTGTGGTCGAGTAGCAGCTTGACCATCGCCTCGTGCCCTTCTATAGCTACCCAGTGCAGTGGCACGCGGCCTGTAGAATCAATTTTATTGACGTCTACTTCATAGCCACTGTGAAACAGCTTTACCGCTAACCATAATAACCCGGAATACGCGGCAAGAGGTAAAACTGTGAGGAGGTATAGCTCTTTTTGATACTTGTGACGTGACTTCCAGTACGCGTGAAACTAGATCGGCCTCAATCTGGAGTGTTGTCTAAAGAATTGCTCTTCTAAATTGAAGAGCTCGGCAATATCAAGAGATGCAGTCCTTCCGTGGTCCATCCAATGCAGCACTAGATACTCAAGATATGGTGTGTTTCTGGTGACCATCTCTAATTTCTCTGCTGGAAGGGTTCTGCCGTCCAGGCACTTGGAAAATGCAGCAGTGCAGACATACTGGAAGCAACGGTAAGCTATCATTTTATTCTCTTCCCCTAGTCCCGGTGAAAATATCACGGTGTTTCCCGGAGAAAGGAGGTAATCTTTGGCTGATTGGTGCACAAAGTGAACTGTATCTTGGCGAGTTGTTAAAAAGGAGCCACATTGATTCACGTACTGGATCAACGTCATTCGATTATAACGGTGTTCCATTAGCAGCTCTGCTGCAACGGCTAGTTCTCCCAGCGTAAGGGCCAGGAAGGCGACAGTCACTAAGCGCAGTATTTCCTTTATATATACAGTTAGCTCTTTATCTTCGTTGTTCATGACCTGTTCCATAGTTCGTCCATATAGCTTTGTTAATCCTAATGGCAACTTCATTACGATGCTTCTCGTGTTGAAGGCCTGCACCGTCGGCTTCCGAAGTTCGCGAAAAGCTAAAGCAATCCATAAGAATGTCCCCTCGGACCTCTAACGGAGCGTTACCTCAGCAAGCTCAGACCATAGAATCAATTAGCGGACATACGTATATCCGCAAGCGGATATCGCTAACCTTTTTTGTTAAAAAGTTGATTCTATGATCTAAGAGACTTTTCCAGCGTTTCTTAAGCGACGCGACTTATTTTGTATATAGAGCAGTTACCTTCTTTAATGAAATTAATCTGCACCCCTATAGCAGCTATTATCTTAAAAATACTATTAAATTGATCTATAGAAGCAGCTCTATAATCAATTAATATCTCTACCCTATTGGCCTCCGCGATATTAAGTAGAAAGCGCCGCCAAATAGGTAATATATTAATAATTAAATTGCCTACCCCTACTATAAACATAATATTAGTTAATTGGCGGACGCCTATTTAAACACTAACTGGAGCATCTATTGAGTAGATATCGCGCTGGGTAATAAAGGAAGAGAAGATTAAGGTTATTTTAGAGCATTTACGGGACTGGTAATAGTTCTTTAGTAACCTTTCTTTAGCGTAGCTATAGCTTAGTGCCATAAAAAAAGATAATATATAAAGAAAGAAGAAGATAAAAAGAAGAAGGTAAAGAAGCTTATTGCTACCCTTTTAGGGGACGAAGAAATCTATAATATAATTATAGAGATTGCGGATATCCATTTAGAACTAATTAATATAGTTATAGATATCCTTTATAAAGAGCTTTATAATCTTTAGTAAAAGACAGTTATTTTTAGCCTATAGAAGTCAGATCTAGAGTTTAAAGACGTTTAACTATTAGAGGGCTATAAGGTAATTAGCTAATATGCCCCTCTACTCTACTAACTAATAGAAGGATTATTAGCATAGTTAAGAACTAATAAATTATAAAATCCGCATCTAAGGCGGGTTGTTCTTCTTATATCCATCCTTTTATTAAGCCGCGCTTAAAGCTCCACTAACTATTTTACTTAGCTTCTTGGTTTTTATCTTTAAGGTATAGATATAAAGTGTTAGGTTTTATTACTGCTTTATAAACTAGGGCTTATTAATAGATATAAGACGCTTAACTGCTAAAAGATAGAATTGGCTGAATGCTTTAAGGAAGGTTATAATACCAGCAGTGGATATACTGGCGTTAATATTATTAAAGACTTATATCTAATTAATATCCGCTCTTAATAATATCTATATTATATATAATAATTTTAACTACCTTAAGCAAACGCGATATTAGTTAATTAGAGATATTAGTGTTTTCTATTTCTATACTACTAGAAAGCTTATCTATAGATCTTATATTCCCCTTAGTGGCCTTCTTTAAAGTATACTACATAACTAGGTATAGCTTTGGATTAAGGATATTGCTAAGGCGCCAGGTAACACATATAATAGTATTTAAAATTGGATATCTATATTTATAATTATAGATGCTTTATAAAGCGCATATCCAGCCGGTATAAATGGTATTTTTGAATCTAATACTGAGCTGGAATATCCGCGTATGCTAGAGATTAATATTCTACCATCTATAAAGACAATGTATGTAAACCTAGGCCCTATTATAGAGAACGAGGCTTCTATAAATAGCAACTACTATATACTTAAGACAATATTCCTAGAGCAACTATAACTTAATCGCGATAATAATTTCCAGAACCGATTATATCTAGCGTATAGTAATTAAAAAACCGTAAAGCTTATCTATGCCTATAAGCAGGAGCGGGTGGAGGCTGCGCTCTTATATAATAGCTACTGTTAGGTACTACCTATTCTAGGTCTTTAGCACCTCTAGTTAAACTTCCTATATATAATTATAAGGACTTTCTTTAGTGGTAAGTGATATACGCAGTAGTACTCTACGCTCTATACTTATATAAATTACCTTAGGCAATAAAATATTCCTATAGAGCGCCCTCCCTTTTACTATCTTAAGGAGCTAGTACCGTATAGTTTTAATACCTATATTATTGCGCTCTTCTTAACACATATCCATAATAGGCTTAATATCTATAAAGAAGGCGCAGTTAAAAGATATATTAGATCCTTAACGCCTAAGCAGTTTCTATAGCATATTAAGGATATCTATGCAGTAGGTTTCAGCTCTAAAGTCAGCTATAAGGCCAATAAATTAGTCCCTCCGCAGCCCTCTGCCCACGGAGGTTCTTATATTATAGATTAATTACTTGCAGTACCTAGCTCCACTACTACAAGCTAGCCCACTTAGATTATTAACATAGAGTTCTTTAATCATATTTAGTATCTACAGGTAGTTAAAATATATGAAGTATTAAAATACACTATTAAGCATGCGGATATCGGCCTTTTAAAGCATATAATTGCCTACCTTTACCTTTACTTTACTGGATTAAAGAGTAATAACTATATATCTAAAATAATGTACTTCTAGAGGTTAATTATAACGGAGGTATATAACCTAGTACTTTAGCGGGCCGTATTGGTAAACGGGCTAATTAATAATTGCGGAGAGCTAAATAGCTTTTTTAAAGCTAATCGACTTAATAAACTATTAAATCTTCAGCTAAAGGAGTTACTTTAATTACGCAGAAACTTAACCTTTAGAGTAGACTCTCTATTTAGGTGGAGTGTTCTTACTATAAGCTATACTAAACCTCTTTATATTAAATTTAAGGATGTATTTAGTAAGTGGATAATATCTAATTATATAATTAAGTCTCCTATAGTTAATATTTAGTTCCTTGCAGACATAATTACTAAGGACTTAATTATATATTAGTGTGTGCGGGACGTTGGGTTTAAGGCACCTACTATTCTTTAACTTAGATTAGAGCGGCTCTTATAGGGCGGTATTATTAATTTTAATATACGGATGTCTTATATTAGCGGTTTACTATATAACCCTTATAAGGACGGATTTAATAAGGCTATAGATAATATACCAGAGGACTTTTAAATGCTTGGGCTTATGGTACATTTCTGTCTTAATATATTAAGCGAGTTCTTTTTATTAATATTAGTTCTAGCCGGCGTATAATCTTCTTGGTGCGTAGTATATAACGTAGCAGTTAGCTATTTTGTGGTGCGGATATATAAATATCTTCATCTTAGCTTATGCGGATATCTTTTATCTTAGCTTATGTGGATATCTTTACCTTAGCTTATGTGGATATCACAATATTAATTAAGTATATCTATTAAATTTAAGGCGGAGACTTGATTCCTATATATATAGTAGTAAAAAGGTAAGAGCTACTATTTATTATTATAAACCCGCAATAACAGCTAACCTACAGTAATAGCTAACTTGTATCTACTTATTTAATATCCGGTAGCCTAGCATTGCGCATAAGTATAATAATACCACGCTTTAGGAACGCAAGCTTATCCTTTATCTTACTTAGAGAATCTCTAAACTTATTTAACCGGCAGTCTATAGCTTAAACATCTTTCGCCATATTAGTTACCCGTTTATAAACTATATTAATGCGCGTAGAAATAGCGATTGCTAAATATACCCTAATAGATTCCGTGCTAACGGAAGCGGTAGTAGTAACAGCAGCACCTGGCGTGCTAGCAATTGGTAAAAGAATTAGAGGAGCAGTAGTAAAATAGGTGCCTCTATAGCTGCGTGTACTACTATAAGTGGGAGTCTTAATAGGGGGGAAAGTCTTAGTGGGGGGGGGGAGGCGTAGTAGTATGGGTGGGGATGGTGCGAGAACGAAGCTATATGGATATTAGCAATATCCGTATTATTAACACACGGATATTATACCTTCTTAGTAGGCATTTTAGCTAGACTATTAGTAGAAGCTAACTTTATATGTTTTTTGCCCTAAGGTGTAACCGGCTCTAGATTTAGTAAACTTTCCTATACGCGTGTTAGCTAACAGAATAATAGTAAACTATTAGTATATACCTTTCCGCACAACCTACTACCTATATAATATCTTAAGCACGCACCCCTAAAATAAGGCCTAGAGTCCTTCTTGTAAATATAATATTTATAGCTATACTTCTTATATAGAGTATATAGTGGGTTATACAGCTTACTAAAGCTACCCTTAATATTCTAAACATGTGTTAATATCCGCTAGCAATTTTCCTTTATATTCTTCTAAATACTAGCTTTTAGATTGTACTATTTATTTGCTAACAGTACTTGGATAGGAAGGCGCTTGTTTATATTTATGGTATTATAGAGATTGTAAGGGCTGCGGAGATTATAAGAGTTAGCGTTATTAAGATCTTTATCTTTGCCGCTATCTAAAGATTTGCTATCTAAAGAAACCTTATAAATAATGTTTAGGTTACTATAAGAGGTAAATTAGTAGATAAGATATTAAAACAGTATAACTAATATATACGATTTAATGGCTATCTTGGTCTTTAGATTTATATTAGCAGCCTTTTCAGCCTACTTTCTAAGAAAAGAAGATAAACAAGCCTTATTAAGCCTCCTTTTAGAAGCATTAGGTAGCAGTAGCAGAGAGGCGGATAGTAAAGAAGCGGACGGCGAAGAAACTGACGGTAAAGTAGTCTATGGCAAAGATATAGGCAATGGAAAGGCAGGCGGCAAAAAGGTACGCGGATTTTTGGCGGATTTCGCTCTATCTATATTTTTGTTATCTACTAAATCCTATAAAGAGCGCTTTGGTATATATTTTCTAAAATCATATTAGCTATAGGCATAATTTAGTATTAGAAAGCTTACTGTCGGAACGTTAATCACGTGACGTGGTCACGAGACCACGAAGCGAGACTAGCTAATCTGACCTTGGAGCAACTCCTTACTTCTAGACAACAAAAACAATCAACTACCAACTTTAACACCGCATACGTACCACTACAAGTGATATTCGTGCACGTTGATAAAGCGAGTATACCGATACTTACTCTTTAGGAATAGGGTCTAAAGGCTTAATAAGAGCAGCCATAGCGTGCTTAATAGCATTATTATTTATTTCGCGTATATTAAGTTCCTCAACTGCCTAGCTACTATTATTTGTATTAATATTGTTTACGGGTGTAAATAAAGGCATTATAGATAGTAGAATGCGAAGGGACAATAGATAAAACAACAATAATAAAGTTTGTGGTATAGTGCTATAAGGTGGAAGGTTGGTAGAGGAAGAAGAGATATAGAGGTTTATTAAAGGTAAATATCCATACTACCAATTTTATTAAATTAGCTCACTAATAAATAATTGCTACTATAGTAACTTACCTTAGTAATCATTAACGGTGCGGATATATAAATATCTTTATTTTAGCTTATACGGATATCTTTATTTTAGCTTATATAGATATCTTTATCTTAGCGTATACGGATATTATAATATTAATTAAGTATATCTATTAAATATAAGGTAGAGACTTAATTTCTATATATATAGTAGCAGAGAGGTAAGAGCTACTATTTTATTACTTTAAATCCGTAATAATAGTTAACCTGTAGCAATAGCTAACCTATATCTACTTAAATCCTATATTTAGAAACCTAGTGTTGCGTATAAGTGCTGTAATACCACCCCTTATAAACGCAAGCTCATCCTTTATCTTACTTAAAGAATCTTTAAGCTTACTTAACCGGCGATCTATAGCTTGAATATCTTTTGCTATCTTAGTTACCTATTTATAAACTATATTAATGTGTGCGGAAATAGCAATTACTAAATATACCCTAATATTTTCTGTGTTAGTGGGAGCGGCAGTAGTACCAGAAGCAGCACTAGGTATGCTAGGAATTAGAGAAAGAGCGGGAGAAGCAGCGGTAGGACGGGTATCTCTATAGCTGCGTATATTACTGCGAGTAAGAGTTTTAGGGGGAGAGAAGGTCTCTATAAAGGGGATAGTGCGGGTATAAAGCTATACAGATATTAGCAATATCCGTATTATTAAGATGCGGATATTATACCTTCTTAATAGGTATTCTATCCGGACTACTAGCGGAAGCTAATTGCGCACTTTTTTTGCGCTAAGTGTAACGGGACTAGCCCAGTTACAGTAGGAATGTCTCGGTGAAACACTCAATAGATAACTGTATGAAACTATTCGTAAACTATTTATAACTATCTGCAACTATCCGCGATTATCCGCCGTAATCCACCATTTTCCACCAAGTTCCATTAACTTAATTAAATTCCACCAAATTCCACTAATATAATGGAATTTAGTCGAAACTTATTAAAATCCGCGTGGGCTTATGCCCACGCGTCTACTACTAAGACCCCAAATATTTAGTTATAAGTTTTCTATATTCCTTTCTCTTCTTTACGTAACGTCTTATTCTCTTTAAGAGCTATATACCCTTAGATTTAGATAGAATTTATATTATTCCTTTAAATCTTCCCTAAAGCCTCTTCGCGCCCTTATACTACGTTACGTTAAAATAACTACTATTAAAAATAGTAAACAAACCCAAATCCCTTTTAATAACTATAAGTATTATGTCCCTAGTTAGGGAACAATTAACTATAATATAACTGTTTGTATCAACTTAATGATACAAGTGAGTCATATCCCGGGGCACGAAATACGTATAGTATCGTATGCTCTTTGGGATAGTGGTGACTGTCTCTTGTATTGAAGCAGACTACGTGGTCTATATACTGATGTGACCTCCCCCTGATTAGTCAGTGCTTCAGGGGTGCACTAGACGCGTAAGCGGGTGGTTGGTGCACTGAACGCGTAAACGCGTAGTTGGTGTACCGTACGCGTAAGCACGCGTTCGGTACGACAGGTGCTGTAATTATACAATAACAATCCTTTATGGATACTCTAGCTTAGTAGCGGGCTGCACTAGAAGCCCAATATTAGCGATTAATAGAAGCACTCCGCGAAGAACTCCGTAACGTTAAGGCTCTTTTATTAGAGACCCTAATAATAATACCTATAAATAAAATTAAAATAACCATATCTGAACCTAACCCGTTAAATGCGAACACTAAACTAGTAATAGTAACTTAACCTATATCTATAACGAGTTTAATACCCACTATAAAATCCAAAAAGCTCCCTAATCCTTTAATATTTAATAGAAATTAAAATAACCTACGTCCCTTTATAACTAAGCTCCATCTTAAACTTTTAATAAACCATAACCAATACCCTACTAAAGCTAGTAAGGTTAGCTATAGAATGTCTTATTTAAGCAAGGATGCTGCACGTACTATAAATCCATTCTTCTATAATAGCACCTTCGTTAATTTTAAAATCTTTATCTCTCTACTAGAATAAATATATAATAACGTCAGCCGCGAACATATAGCTGTTACTAAACTTAAAAACCTATAACAACGGAACCAAGACTTCACCAGCTTCTTTTTAGAATTTTTAGGCCTTATTAGCGAACTAGATTAGAATAAAGCCGCTAGAGTTGCTGCCCTTTAACAAGCTATCTCGGATGAAATTAGAGCCTAGTTAGTAGGCAGAGAACTACCAAAAAACCTGTCCGAATTTGCTATAATATGCCAACGAATTAACAAGGATCTTTAATATAATAAATAAACTCATTCCCTAAAGTTAACTACACCTCGCGTTTAAAACACCCTAAAATACGATCCGTCTCTAAAACCTAAAAGCCCTATATATAACCCTATAGACCTCAATGCCGCTCAATCCTATAAACCCTTAGGAACTAACAAACAAAGAACTCGAGCTATAAATAGAGAATGCTTTAAATACGGTAGAAAAGGATATATTTAAAAGCATTGCCAAACTTACCCCTTCGAAAAGGTCCGCCGTAGCTCCTCCCGTTCCTTAAATTATATCTGTTCCTTAAGCCGTACTTATTCCTTAAATCGTACCCACTCTATAAATCGTACTTAAATGCTACAAAGCATCTCGCCCTCGGTTAATTTAGAAAACAAATCATCCTAAGGCCAAGTTGTGCCTTAGGATAAAAGGTGGAAGAGCATAAGTGTCTAGGCTCTTCTAGCGCTAATATATAACACAACTCCCTTAATATACTCGGCGAAATTTAAACACTTAGAAAATAGAAGGAAGTATAAATCCTTATAGACAGTAGAGCTACTAGCATAGGCTTTATTAACACAAACTATACAAAAACTTAACACCTAAATTTAAAGAAACCCAATAAGCCCTAAGGCCTATAAGGCTTTAATGGCAAACCCTTAATATATGGCGAAATAACGCACTACGCCCTAGTAAAAATGCGGATAGGCAAACACCTTAAATATATCTCCCTGTTTATAACACCCTTAAAGCAATATAAAGTTATACTTAGACATAGATAGCTAAAACAACATAACCCTTTAATTAGCTGGGTTAAAGAAATACTAAAGTTCCGTACAACTTACTGCCAAAGTCATTACTTAAAAAACTATTTGCCCTACAAACATACACACAACTATTTAAATTTAACACAATATAAATTACCCTTGCCATAAACCTCAAGCCAATATAATAAATCTACGACTGCCAATTATAACAAAGAATATAAAGATATTTTATTAAAACCTCTTAAAATTCGGATAATATAAGCCGCACCCTTTATTTTATTAGCAAAAAGACAAGATTACAAAATCTTTACTATAACTATAGAAGACATTAAGAAAGTACTAGAACTAAAATAGTATATTAATCCTTAACCTTTTATACCTAAAGAGTACCACGACCTAATTAATAAGTTTAAAAGATAATTTATAGACTAACTAGCCCCATACCAAGATAAGCACGATTTTAAAATAGAACTTAAGCCGGGTATAATACTAAAGTTTGGTCCGCTATACGGTATATTATAGAAAGAATTGCTTATAATATAACAATACCTTAACAAGCATCTAGAAAAAGGATTTATTCGCCCTAGTTAATCTCTATTTGCCTTACCTATACTATTTATTAAAAAGCTAGGAGAAGGCTTAAAATTCTATATTAATTATTAAGCTCTAAATATAATTACGATTTAAAACCAATATCCAATTCCCCTAATTTAAGAGACGCCTAACCGTTTAGCGAAGGCACGGTACTTCACAAAGCTTAATATAGTTGCAGCCTTTAATAAAATCTATATATAAGAAGGAAATAAGAAGTATATAGCTTTTCGTATATAATAGGGACTCTTTAAATACCTAGTAATGCTGTTTAGCGTAAAGAACGGTCCCGGTATGTTTTAGCAATATATTAACAATACGCTTCGTAAATTCCTTAATATATTTATTACTATATATATTAATAATATCTTAATCTACTCATCCTCGCTTTCCAAACATTGGAAATATATTAGAATGGTTCTTAAACGCCTACGAGATACGGGCCTATAATGCGACATTAAGAAATATAAGTTCTATACGTCCGAGGTTACGTACTTAGGCTTAATAATATCCTATAACAGAATTAAAATGGACCCTAAAAAAGTTGCCGCGATTATAAACTAGGAAAGCCCTAGTAACATATAAGATATTTAAGAATTTCTAGAATTTGTAAATTTTTATTAATAATTTATTAACCACTTCTTAGAAACTGCTTAGCCGTTAATAAACCTAATAAGAAAGAACATAAAATTTAAATGGACTACTAAATGCGAATAAGCTTTTAATGACCTAAAGCATTGTTTTATAACTGCTCTAATTCTCGCCTACTTTAACCCTAACCTTAAATACATTATTAAAATAGACTCGTCCGATTATGCGCTAGGGGGAGTGTTATCACAATACAGTAAGGACGGTAAGCTACGTCTAGTAGCCTTTCTCTCCTGGAAACTCGCCCCTATTAAATTAAACTATAAGATATATAATAAGGAACTGCTTGTAATTGTTAGATATTTTAAACAATAGTGTTCTAAGCTTAAAGAATTATTATTCCTAATATATGTGTTAACGGACCACAAGAACCTATAGTACTTTATAACTATAAAGCAATTAACGCAGCACCAAATTTATTAGGCCGAATACCTCTTATAATTTAACTTTAAGATTATGTACTAACCGGGCAAACTTAATTAGAAGCCTAATATATTAACATAACAATTATAGGACCTACCTATAAACGTTATGGATAAACGGATTATAAATTAATTATAGATCTTATTGCCTCCCAAATGGTTTAAAAAACTATGTCCTATATTCCTAGATATGGAACTTAATAGAAATAAATTAGAAGTTAATAAATAGGAAATAGAAATTAACGAGCTAATGGAATACAAATATAAGAATAATGTATAGATAATAGATATAATAAAAGTGATTTAAATAGGAAAACGACAGTATAAGGATATTACACTTGCTAAATGTGAAATTTAAAATAACCGATTATACTACTAATAGAAGATAGTAGTTCCGAATTCCAAACCCTTATAATTTAAGATACTTAAATTTATATATGACTCCCCTATAGTAGGGCACCCTAGCTATGCAAAAACTTATAAAATTGTTTAATAAGTATACTACTGGCCTATAATGCACGACTATATACAAAAATACGTTTAAGTATATAGGATATATATATATAGAAAGACCTCTTATATAAAGAAATAAGGAGTATTTTAACCGCTACCAATTCTAATGTAAAGATAGCGCGACATCTTAATTAACTTTATAGTCGATTTACCTAATAGTAATAGGTTTATAAATATTATGGTAGTCATTAACCGCCTTATAAAAATGCGATATATAATTCCTATAGACTTGATTAATACGATATTAGTAGCCAAATGTTTTATTAAATATATCTTTAAGCTACACGGACTTCCTAATACGATAGTATCTAACCGCAAAAGCTAGTTCGTTTTAGACTTCTGGCAAGCTTTATATAAACAATTAAGCATTTAAACACGACTCTTAACTGTATTTTATTTAAAGACAGATAGCCAAACCGAAATCGCGAACGCGATTATAGAATAATACTTATAAATATACTGCTTCTACCTATAAGATGACTGGGAAAAATAGCTACCTTTAGCTAAGTTTACCGCGAATAATACGATAAACGTATTAATAGGCGTAACGCCGTTCTATGCGACCTACGGATAAGACCCTTAACTTGGATTTAAACCACAACCTAAAATTAATATAATAGGACCCATAATTAAATGGATTTAGTTAATTAACGCGTATAACTTTGCTAATTAAATAAAGTAGTTAACGGAACTATTATAAAGTAAATTAACGTACGCTTAAACGTTATAGGAATGGTATGCGAATAAAGAACGAGCTCCCGCATGGGACTTTAAGGAAGGTAATATGGCCTACCTAAATATACGAAACCTAAAGACTTAACGGCCCTTAAAGAAACTTGATTAGAAGTTTATAGGCCCGTACTAAATTAAAAAGAAACTAAGCCCGTACGCCTATAAGCTTAAACTGCTAACTAAGATGAAAATACACCCAATATTTTACGTAAGCTTATTGCAACCTTTAAAAGATAATTCTATAACTCGCAAAGTGCCGCCGCCACCTCCTATAATTGTTAACAATGGTAACGGTTCTTACTTTATTAACTTAATTAACAATATATAATAGAAACCATAATTTAAACAATTTAAACTTCTTATTAAGTAGAAAGGATATAAAACATAAACCTAGGAAACCTATAACTAGATTAAGGCCGACGCGCCTATCTTAGTAAAAGAGTTCTATAAGGACCATCCTTTACGGCCTACTCTGGCTAGATAGATATAATATGAAGGTAAATAACTACTACCTAACACGAAGATATAAAATATAATAGTAGGAAACTTAAAATTAAAAAGAACTTGAAATATATCACAATGCTTATAACGCGATAAGTTATAAATTCTTAACTAAATTGAATTGTTTTGGACCTTCGGCTAAAAAGGGGGGGTACTGTAACGGGACTAGCCTAGTTATAGTAGGAATGTCTTAGTAAAACACTTAATAGATAGCTGTATAAAACTGTTTATAAACTATTTGTAACTATCTATAACTATCCGCAATTATCTACTATAATCTACCGTTTTCTACTAAGTTCCGCTAACTTAATTAAATTCCACCAAATTCCACTAACATAATGGAATTTGGTTAAAACTTATTAAAATCCACGTGGGCTTGTGCTTATGCGTCTACTGCTAAGACCCCAAATATTTAGTTATAAGTTTCCTATATTCCTTTCTCTTCTTTACGCAACGTCTTGTTTTTTTCAAGAGCTATATACCCTTAGATTTAGATAGAATTTATATCATTCCTTTGAATCTTCCCTAAAGCCTCTTCGCGCCCTTACACTAAGGTGTAACCGGCTCTAGTTTTAGCGAACTATCCTATATACGTGTTAGCTAATAGAATAATAGCATGCTATTGGTATATACCTTTTTGCACAACCTGCTACTTAAGCAATATCTTAAACACGCATCTCTAAAATGCGGCCTAGAGTTCTGCTTATAAACGCGACATTTATAGTCTTACTTAACGTATAAAGCGTATAGCGGATCGCGTAGCATACTAGAGCTACCCTTAATATTCTAGACGTGGGTATATATCTGCTGGCAAGCTTCCTTTATATTCTCCTAAGCACTAGCTTTTAGGGTGTACTATTTATTTACTAACAGCACTTAAATAGGAAGGTGCTTGTTTGTGTTAATATCTAATGTTATAGCTTGGGCCGTCTGCATACTATAGAGCTTATAAGGGCTGTGGAGATTATAAGAGGATAGAGGAGAGCTTTTAGAAGAGTTAGCATTATTAAAATTGCTTTCTTTATTATCTAAAATCTCTAATATTTCTATTAGGTTACTATAAGAGGTAAATTAGTAGACAAGATATTAAAACAGTATAGTTAATATATACAATTCAAAGGCTATCTTATACTGAAAATTTTACGCAGCAATTCTATTAGCCTGCCTTTTAAGAGAAGCAGAAGTATAACAATAATTAAACTTTTTAAAAGTAGCAGGCGGCGAAGAAGTAAGTAGCTCAAAGGTAGGTGGTAAAGAAGTAGCTAGCAAAGAGCAAGGTAATAAAAAGGTAAGCGGATTTCCAGTGGATTTTGTAATAGTCTTATTATAGTGCTCTGCTAGATCTAATAAAGAGTGCTTTAATACATATTTTTTAAAATTATATTAGCTATAGGCATAATTTAGTATTAGAAAGCTTACTCTTTAGGTAAAAACCCTAAAGAATTAATAAAAGAAAGAGCGTTCTTAAAAGCGTCCTTAATTATTTTATTGTTAATATCGCGTATATTAAGTTCCTTAACTAAATAGCTATTGGACGTATTTAGAGGTATAAAAGAAGGCATTATAAAGAGTAGTATGCTAATGGACAGTAGATAAAATAATAATAATAAAGTTTGCGGTGCAATGCTGTAAGGTGGAAGGTGTGGAGGTTAATTAAAGGTAAATATCCACACTGCAGATTTTATTAAATTAGCTTACTAACAAGTAATTGCTATAGTAGCTCACCTTAGTAAATATTAACCACCTTATATACGCTTATTTGTAACGCGTAAATCCTTTATAGTTAAGTTACTACTAATTAAAGTAAGTGGGCGCCGTTTAGTTGACTTACGAAGTGATATTGATATAGAATTACCGCTTAATTGAGGTGCTGGAGAAGGGTTATAAGTGGATATTAGGTTTACTTAGTAAGCGGATTTCTTACTTTTAAAGTACGCAGATACGTCCTTTTGTTTTCTCTTACTATAAGGCGGATTTAATATTAGCTAAGAGCCCTAAGGTATAATAGCCTAAGAAGAATAGATAATATCTAGTTAAGAGGATTGTAAAATACTTAAACTAAATAGCTAATATAATATAGGTTCTATAGGTTTTAGGAGCTTTTAGTATAAACCTTAATATCTCTTTAGATAAAAATCTAATAGACTATTTAAATGCGCATGCGGAGATTGATACTTAACACCTAAATATTAATTAGAGCTCTGCCCTAGTCTTAGTTAAGTTAATAAATAAGTAAAACGCTAAGGAATATTAAATACTAACCTGCTAAAGTTGCGTTATATCTAAAACCGAGGGCGGAGATTAAGTACTAGGCTATAGGTTCTAAGCTACGCTTAGTTTAGAGAGCGGAGGTTGAATATTAGACTATAAATTCTAAGCCGCACCTAATTTAGAAGGTGGGGATTGAGCATTAATATGTAAATTCTAAACTGCGCCCAGTTTAGAGGGTGGAGATTAAGTATTAGCCTGTAAACCCTAAGCCTTAGAGTTTCTTAGGAGCGGAAATTTAGTATCGCAACTTAAATCCTAAGCCTTAGGATTCTCTAGGAGTGGAGATCTAATACTATATTATAAATTCTAAATTTCCGGATTTCCTACTACCTAGGAACTGGTGCTATAATGCAGATCTTAAACTTTGGAATTTTTTGTAATTAGAGATCTAGTGCTATATTGCGAATATTAAGCCTTAGGCTTACTTAAAAGTTAAGACTTAGTGTTACACTATAAGCTTTAACACTTAGACTGCCCTAAGGATTTAGATTTAATGCTGCGCTATAAGCTTTAATATTCAGATTGCTCTAAAGGCCGAGACTTAATGCTTTACTGTGGGCTCTAATATCCAGATTGCTTTAAGGGCTGAGACCTAATACTGCGCTGTGAGCTCTGATATCCGGATTGTCTTAAGGGTTAAGATGCGGAGCTGCCTTGTAAGCTATAATACCTAGCCTACCCTAGAGACTAGTTTCTAATGCTATAGTATAGACTTGGATATCCGGGAGCTATAGGAAGTTAATATCTATTATTATAGTATAGACCTTAATATCTAAGAGGCCGATACTTAATACCTAATAATAACTAACGCTGATTATTACCCTAAGGCTATTAATACCTAGCCTAATTTTAGGATCCTAGATATCCGCCCTATATTAAAAACTGGACCTAACCGTTGCGTTGCTAGGACTAATATCTGTTATAGGGTATTAGTATACTTGGCCTAGAGGTATTCTACTAGCTAGAGTTTAAGCTGGCTAGCTGTGCGTTCCTACTAGATATAGGCTAAGAAGGTAATAGTATTGGCAGCCCTATATACGGATTTTTGGCGGATATTAATTAAGGTAGCTGGGCTACTTATATTTATAGACTTTAAGCCGCCAATACTATACGCCTCTCTGCTACCCTAGACTATGGTAATATCCGCTCTACGCTATCTTTTAATTTGCTTGCTAATACTAATAGCTAGCTCTCTGCCTAACTTGCCTTTTCTACCTCCTTTTAAATAAAAGCAATAAACTTATTTAGATTATTACTAAGCTAATCACAATTCTAATTAAGTAGGTTTTTCTTAAGCGCCTTATGGCTGGTTATATACTAGGCGCAGCTATAGAGAGTGGTAATTTGCTTATCGGATATAATATAGCTTAAGGTTAGATTCTAAATAGCGTGCTAATATTTCTTCTCTATCTAGTTACAGAACTAGTTTTTTATGCTTATGGCAAAGGCCTTATATTATACCTTCCTTAAAATCCCCTCTATATGCGGCTTGCGGATGTTAAACTCTTTAAAAGCCTATAAAGTAGGATTATAGTTAAAGCAATAACCCTGGCCATTAGTAAACAGAGACTATTCCTTATAGTTCTTTAATATAATCTTTTATAAGCAGCCCTTTTCCTTATTTATAAGAGCATATATATAATAGGAGAGAGCTGCTCTTTTCTTAGCTTTAGTCTTTAGGCGCTATACTAGCTTCTTTAGTAGAATATCTATAAGTAGGATTATAGATATTCTACCTAGACTAAGCTCTCGCCCTATATTAGATGTAGATGTATTAGAATCAGCATTACTATATATAGACACTCTTAAAGATATATTGCTAGTAAAATTAGCAGCCCTGTCCTCTTATAATACCTATCGCTTAATATAATATTTACGGCTAAGTTAACTTAGCTAAGATTGGAAGGCTCTACTAGTATAACCGTGATTTTTAGCTGGCCTAGTAATATTCTTATGTGGACCTTTATACCAATCCTTAATTAGAAATATCGCTATACCTATTTAACTACTACTATGAGCACCGCGTCCAAGTCGTTGCTATATTATATTAACAGACTTATTTTTATATATGCAATACTGCGCAATATAATTAATATTAGGAATATTAGCGCTATAGGCAAGCGCGTTAGAGGAGAGCAAAATATGGATTTTAGAGTTAGGCTTTTTAAACTCCTTATATAGTCTGTCTTTATCCGCAATAGCTAATAATGTATAATAAAGTTAAACAGCTCTTCTAGCCTGCACTTCCTAGTATCTATAATGGACCAACTATAAATAAATTAAGTCCCTGTATAGTAATATTAGGTCCTTTAAATTAAGAAAGATAATTGTCTTTAGAATCTAGTAGGGAGTTAACATATATTAGATTCTCTGCTTGGCAGATATAGCGGTATATGCACGGTCTATAATAAAGTATAAGCTTTTAAAAGACTTCTTACTTCCTTACTTAACGTATTCTCTAATAATTAATAGATCTAGCCAGTTAATTAATATCCGCACTATATTAATATTATTGGCCGTCGAAATCGGACTCTGCACCTATACGTGGTGACGGCTACGAACCTGGGTCTTCGAAGTTCAGATCCAGAGCCAACGCAGAGACGTCACACAGCGTGCGGACAGGACCTGGTGGTGGTTATAGGCGTTAAGGGCAGTAGTGAAAAAATTTTCGGATAGTAAGATCTTGAAAACCACTACTATTGGCCCTCTACAGTATAATAACTACCACTGTTCTCCTATCTAGGGCACCTGTACAATCCAACATAGATAACAGCATTCGATAGCATCCCCTAACCCCCAATAAAAAGCATTGACGACCTCACATTAACGAACAAACGAACGATCGCAAACGAGCAGACGAATAAGCAAATATACAGCCCCTCCTAACCCCTAGGGCGATCGCCCGCGGAGCATGCGGTCACTTGCCGTCAACTACTAAGTACTATTTAGCAGCCTGGATTGCGACCCACGGTTTTCCCTATCTCCTTTTAACGGAGTGGTAACCCTTAGAAAGGGCCTAGCTAGGGCCTAGGCATAAAAGATACCTAAATACACAATATCCCGCTTGCTTGTTAGTATTACGGTAGATAGAACAGATAAATCCCCCTTACGCCTTCAATGGCTCTAGGGGGGGGAGGCATAGTGTATATAGCAATGGTTAGACAAGAGATAGCACACAGGGGATAGCTAAGATATAGGAGACAATAATAACAATACAATAATTAATTAGCAAGGCCTAGTTGGGACGTAGTAAACCCTAGCTTGGATAAGCTAGAGAAGGAAGTAGTGGTTCCTAGGGAGTTCAAATATCTAAGGAGGACAGGACGTAGCCGTAGGCCCATAGGGCCGCTGCTACGGACGGATATGGCAAGCTAGGGTTTTTCATCCTACTAAGGTGGCTTATAGGGTTTTTCCTCCCCCAACCCAACTGCAGGGTTTTCTTTATGTAAACTATAAGTTTTCCCCCTATGACGGAGTAGTCTGCGTGGGCCAGTAGGATCCGTATCAGACGTTAATTAAAGAGTTATTATTATATTAATATTATTTTAAAAGCCCGCCAACTCTTTAATAATCTTAAATGTTATATTATTAAGCATTGCAGTATAAGCAAACCAAGGCCTCCGCCCTAATAATAACCGTACTTTCTATAGCTATATATACAAACTCCAGAACGAGACCCCCTAATTAGCTATAAGATGCACCTTATTAATTACTACTAAGCTAATATATATATGAAAGGTAGGGTTAATAAGGGTCTTATAGAACCTTTTACTAACCAATAGCTCTAGTAATATTAAAATATGGGTGTATACTCTAATATGGATTTCCTGTAAAAGACGTGCGGATATTGTCTTAGCATATATATAAACCAGCCTTATTTTAGAAAGCTCCTTAATCTTTACCTTCTACTCTATACTAATTATATTAAGTGGTAAGATAATAATTACCATTAAGGCTTAGAGAAGACATAGCATTATTTATATTATTATACTCTTGCTAAATAAGGTTCTTATAATAAGTATTATATCTTTTTCCTTAAATAGTAGCCACCTAAGGGCTTTAAGCTGCTCCGCGCGCCTATGATATAGATATAAAAAAGCAATAGCCTTATTAACCTTGCTTAGCTGCCAGGCCTTGCTCTCTCTGTAAAGCGCAAGAAGCTAATTTTAAAGGTCCTATAGTTATTATTCCTAGTCCGTTTTATAACTCCTCTAAGTCTAATTATCCAACACCTAATACGGCTGCGGCTATTCTAGCACCTTATTTAACTTCCTCCCTCTCTACCTAGTGGGTTTTAGTGCTAATATATAGTAGATTTGCCAGGATATCCGTAACTTAGTAGTGGACGCGCAATAAGGTTTTAGTGGGTGTTACATGCTATAACATAGACGCTTGTCACGGAACCCCACCATAAGGGCCTCTATAGGAGAGCCCCGTGCTTTCGCGTACACCTCGCGTACAGCTTACGTCAGCTACGCGTAGGTATATCACCTCCTTACGCCCTCGACCCTTACGATCGATCGCGTAACGTCTTGTAGACTCCTCGAATACATACGCTCTGTAGCCATTGCCCCTGTCCCGTGACATTACGTTGCGCCTTTTTTATCACCGACGCTTAGCCTACAACCAATTCTACGTTTCCACGATACTATAGGCGCTGCCAGAAGCAGCGTGTCTCCCACTTCGTACCTCTAAAGAACCGACGATAGTAAGACGAAATTCCTTACTAGCTACTATGTCAAACTTAAAGAACAATCCAATACCTATATTAAACCCACAACGCCAATTAATCCTAGGAGGATTTAATTTATTAGCCCTAGCCTTAACCCCTAAAGGGAAGCCTAGTGGCTTAAAAGACTATAACAACCTTAATAAGGTGGATATCAACAATATCTTATCTTTTATTAACTATACAACTACGGATAAATAAGCCGAAGGGCTACTACCCATTAAGATTAAGATATGAGACGCCAAGATATTTGCGAAAATGGTAACACAAGAACCTAATAAATACTACCGCCTTCTATAGAACTACCATCTAAAGCTTATATAAGCTGAGATGCGTACTACCTAAGATTATAATATCATCTAAGACCTACAAGCTTATAAGGCGCTCGCTGACAACATGCGCTAAGAGATTAAAGACGACCTCTATGTGTCTAAACGCGACGTCTAACAATTAAAGAAGGCTGAGATTATACTTATTGCTACGGTTACTAAAAGAGAGGGTACAATTAAATACCTATAATCTTAGCTTAACGAGCATATTTATAACAATACCAGACACCCCTTTACTGCATATAACGCCACCTATATCTCTACGCCCCCGGCAACCTTACCTACTTAACGCTTAACGGAGGGTTAGCGCCAAGTAGCTTCGCCTAATAGAAACCCCTACTATAACGTAATCTACAAGCCTGTGGTACTAACAAGCCTGTGGTACTATCCCACCAAAACCGCGATGTAAAATGAAGCACTTTTTCAACCACGAATAACTGTATTTGATGCAGCTATCTACTATATGCTTATCTGACGTCTTGGGCACGTACGTGCTGTATGTTCTGTTGATTTGCACATGCTGCACTTGCGTACTGCGCGTCGCGGTTGCTCGGCCGCTGCCTCTACTATGGCCGCCTCCTGCCTAGTTTGGGCAGCTTGTGCACGAGAGGCACCTTCTGATCCTGATAGAATACCCCCCCTAGCTATATACGTGCGCTTCTTTGCCCTCTTCTTTTTCTGGCGCTGATTTTCCATACGTAGCTTCTTATTTTCGCTTGTAAGCAGTACGGCGCTTACTATTACTATTTTATACCCCTTAACAAGCTGGCCAAGGGCTTGTTCTGTTGGACTTGGTGGGCTATGTGTACGCCGTTTAAGATAGCGCCTTAGCAGGGCCGTCTGCTGTTGTAGTTCACTAATATTATGGGGCGTTTCAGCTGCCCAGGATGCATTCAATCGTGGATAACGTTGGGGTAATAGCGTCTGATATTTGGTGTGCAGCTGTAATAGTACGCGATCAGGGCTATATGGAACTAGGCCTATAGCTGCGAATCCTACCTGTATATTATTCTGATGTAGTGCTGCCTGCCTAGCCTGCCTATATAGTGGTAGGAATTCGTGTTTGTCAATATAGTTAACGCCACGGGCCATAAGCTGTTCAACGAGGCTTCCGTATAATTGCTTAAGGGCCAAGAAACAGCCTACATCCAGTGGCTGTAGTAGATATGACGAGTGCGCTGGTATATAGAGGACGACTATCTGATAATCTAGGCAGAACCGATCAAATTCAGGCGATACGTGGCTATTATGGCCATCTAGCACTAGTAGCCGATGTGTGCCAACCGTACGATCCTTTGTATACTTGTTAAAGACCTTTATTAGCCAAGTTAGGCTAATCTTATTTATTATCTAGCCGTTATCACTAACACCAATTGACCAGTTATGGGGTATAATATTATTCTTATACTAGGTAGCCTAGTGTATTACTACCTCAAAAATAACAAGTAGCGGAATTGCAACCCCTAGGGCATTAATAGCTTTAATAATTGTAACCTATTTTTAATTGCCTAGCTGTATTGTTCTAGGCTAACCAGCACGGTTAGTTCTAGTAATAACTTTTATAGTCGCAATAACACCCATCTGGAAGCCAGTTTTATTAAAATTCCAGGTATCCTTATCTAGAGTCCTATACTGTGTTTTTGTGTCTTGGATGTGTTTAAACCAGCCCCAAATAAGCGTAGGATCTTCGCATTTAGCCCGTTAATAGTCGTACTTACGGTTATATTACGATTTTAGACTATTATGGCGGCTGATAAAATTTCGCACCCAATTCTGGCCAATAGGGAGTGGGGTAGTTGATCCAGCGCGTTAAGTAATTAGAATACTAGCCATCTGCTTTACGGCCAGATTCCTAGGTAGCATACCGCGTCAATCTATTGATAGAATCCACTGCTTAAGACTTTCTTCTTCTGCTGGCGTAAGGCGGCGATTTGGTGCAATAGAACCGCGTTGCGGTTTAATGCCAGCGACGTGTCGTATAGCGGTGCTTCGGGGCACATCATATATTGCCACAGCGGCTCGAAAGGATTTAATATGGCCCTGCTTGTGGGCTTGAATAGCTAGATCAACTCTACCCTGCGTATACAAGGCTTCTTGCTGTTGTGGTGTTACCATTGTGGTAGTAGTTGGAAACGCGTCGCGGTTTTGGTGGGGTGGTACCACAGGCTTGTTGGTACCACAGGCTTGTAGATTACGTTAGCGGCGATAACAAAAGCTATAATAACCGAACCTAAACTGCCACTGTAGGGTCTAATACACGCTACCCTAATCCCCTAATCTTTAAGGGTGACCGCAAGGAATATAGCCACTGGAAGATATAAATCCGCAAAAAACTAACCTAGAGCGCCTGCCTTTTCCCCATAGAAGATACTAAGATTGGCTATATTATTAGGCGAACAAAGGGCATCCTATTTAATAGGCTCTTTACTTAATAGGAGATTAGCAGTCCTCAGAAGTAGCAGTCCCACTAGGAAGTCCTTAACAACCTTAACTAAATATACCGCGACTATAACCTAGTGGCTACTAGCCGAGCCAAACTACGTGCCCTAAAGATAAGCCCCACTAAATTATTTGATAAGTTCTATGTTAAATTCTAAAAATACACTAGAGTTCTCGCCTAAGATAATACTAAAGACCAGGAAGATCTTCTTAAAAAAGTCACTTATCGCCTTAGTCACGCAGCCGCCAGCCACAATTATAACGACGTTTACGATATAGTAGCAGCCCTACAGAAGATTAAACGACGGCTAAACTAGATTACTACTATAAACCCCCACCCAAAGACCTCCCTATAGAAGCCCTCTGGACCTACTAAACCACTAACCCCTACTACCCTAAGCAATACTACCGGTCCTAATATCGACCTCTCTATACCAACCTTCCCGCAGAAGCTACTAGACGGAGAACGCGAGCTACTCCAGAAGCTAAGGTGTTGCTATAGATGCCATTAAGAAGGCTATTATAGCTATAGCCTAAACTGCCTAATAGCTAGGTTTAGTAGCTGCCGCCTAATACCTAACCTAGTACCTTGAATACTAAATACGTCGCTACATGCCACTACCGTACAAGACGAAGACGCAGCAATAGCGGTAGAGTTAGATACGGAAATAGAAAACGCCAAGTCCTAACCCTAAGTTATAGGTTGGGACACCCTAACGATAAGGGGATCTATATATTGGCCTGCTTAATAGATAACTTAGTAAAGATAAATGGACAAAAACAGATAGTTTTACCTATAATAGGAATTATTACCAAAAAACAATATAAAAGCCGTTCTATAATTAATTGCGGAGCTACTGATAAATTTATAGATATCTAATTCGTGTATACTTATAACCTACCTATCTTACCCCTTACTAAAGCCCGCGCCCTATAACTCGCTGACGGTAGTTATACCGCACAGAAGATTACCTATATGGCACAACTCCACCTAGACATAAATAGGCACTAGGAAGAGCTTTAGGCCTATATTATACCACTTACTAACTACCCTATTATCCTTAGAATAAACTGGCTCGAACAATACAACCCCACCATTAATATAACGGAACCTTGTAGCAGGAACTACGGTGGGTCCTATTATTAGGCTGGGTATATAGGTAAGAACAGTATTAACAACGTAATAACAACTGGTGGAGTAGTTGCCCAATAGATTAACTCTAATTGTATTCTAAGATTTACTACAAAGAGAGAACTATCTGGGTAGGGACTATAGTCCTTTAAATACACAACTATACGCCTAAGAAATCCCTTCGCTCCGTAAGGTACGTGTTATACGTAAGGTATATACGTTTACTACGTTCTCTACGTTCCTTATATAGCACATCACATAACTTAGCTACTATTCCTTGTCATATAGTTCTACCGGATCCATTTTAGACCGTGCCTATATTAACCAACTAGCTTCCTCCGACTCTTCTCCAAGTAGTTGTAACATTGTACTTAAGCTGTCTATAACACTATCTCCCTCCTCTTTATCTTCGTCCTTAAAGATTCCTAGCATCTCCAAGTCGTCTACTAGAGGTGTAATGTCCGTTTAATTAGTCTAGTTAATATCCTTACTTATTATACCTAAAGCGTCTTCTTCCTTATATGCGCAACGTTGTGCTCGTACAGTTACTACCATACTATTGTTGGGTAAGATAATGCCGTCTCTATGTTCCTGTTGTGTGAAAGAGGGGCTAGTCTATATCGCGCTAGCAAGTCCTAACTCCCGACAACCATCCTCTTGCTTAGAGTGCACTAAAGCAAACATTTAATTGTTCTACGACGTTCGTTCTACCTCTAACGCTAAGTGTGCGCGTCCTATAACTCTTAACAGTCTTTAAGTTCCCTAAGTAACTTATTATAGGGTCTTGTGTTTAATCTACCACTGTAAAACTTAACAGTAAGCTCTCCGCTGCCCTGGCTAAGCTGGAACGTTCTCGAGATATAAAACAGAAGGCTCTAGATGCTCAGATTGCGGCGTCTACTTAACTACTTCGTCTTAAGAAGGTTTATAAGAAGGTTCGTTTTAAGAAGTGGAAACTTATTTAATAGGGTCTTAATAAGCTAGGTAATAAAAGGACTAGCTCTCCTTCTATAAGGGAAACAACTCTAAGTAGCTTGGCAATTACTCCTCTTAAGTCCCCCTTAGGTAACTCGTCCTTTGGCAATCCTTTTTTAATACTCCCTAATCTGCTTTCTTTTAATACTTCTTTACCTTTCCTATAGCGTTCTCTAGGTTGCTTAGTGGTTTCTAGGTAGTCTTATTATAGCCTATCTACTTTACTTTATACTACGTTTCGTTATCTACGTCCTTGTGACTGATAATCTTCGAAACTTGCTATTCGTCTTCTTTTTGTCCTCTATACGTGTCTGCCTTATAAACTGGTGGCTTAATATCTTCGTGTGCTAGTTCTAGTATTGTAATATACTGTATAGGGTAGATCTTCATTTTGGCTAGTAGGTTTAACTTATACGTAACCAATAAAATTCTTTACTTAACTTTAAAAGGTCCTAGTCTAATATAGTCCAACTTCTTACTTAGCCGTCAACTCTTGAAATTTTTGTATAGTAGCTATACTTTATCTCCCTTCTTTAGATCTGGTCCCTCAGATCTTTTAGCATTATAGTACTTTTTCATTTATTCTTGTACTAGTTTAGCTGTTTCTTTAAGGTTTGCATGAAGATTTATTAATATCTCCATTCTTTGTTTAGCTGTGCTACTTATTTTCTTTGCTTAGCGTAGCAATAACGATATTCTTGGCTTATACCCGTAATTCACCTTAAATAGTAATATCCCCATTCCTTCTTGTGGTGTTGTATTGTATGCAAACTATATAACTGGTAATAATAATACCCAATTATTTTATGCGTGATTAATATAATGCCTTAGATACTATTCTAGTGTCTAGTTTAGTCTTTCCATTTGTCCGTCCGTCTGCGGATAATATACTATAGAGGTTACTGCGTAAACCCCTTATTCTGCTAGAAACACCTCCTAAAACGCTACTATAAATCTTAAATCTCTGTCCAATATGATTTTATCTAGTACTCTATATCTTACAAACACTTCTTTTATATAGATTCTAGCGACGTCTTCTACTAATATCTCTTTAGTGCATGCTATAAAGTATCCCTACTTTGTTAGCTTGTCTACTATTACTAAAATCGCGTTATAATCTTATCCCATAATAGGATCTCTTGACTTTGGTAACTTAATAATAAAGTCCTATAATATAACTTCCTATGGTCTTCCTGGTACTTTAATAGGTTATAGCCCTCCATACGGCTTATGCCTTATTAGTTTGTTTCTTTAGCAATCTAGATATTCCTTTATAACTTATCTTGCTAGTCCCTAAATTCCTTAAATAATATACTCCTCTTAAAGTCTTAATACTAGTCCTATAGACCTATTATATCCTTATATCATTCCCTTGTGGAATTTCTTAACAAACTCCTCTGTAATAGACTTAGGCATATATATTGCTTCTCTGTTTTTATATTACTCTAAGTTTAAATCCTCTACCTGTGCTTCTTAGATCTTCTGTATCCAATTACTTTTTAGTAATTTATAGATCTGACTTTCTTTAGTTGCTATAATTCTTAAATAATTATACCTAATTAATCCGTCTTAATCCCTTCGTAATAAAGCTCCTAATAGCTTTTTATCACTTTATAGTTTAGCCCTTCTGCTTAGAGCGTCTGCTCGTGCATTATCTGTACCCTTGGTATACTAAATTTTAAAATAGTATTTTATAAGCATTTCCGCCCATTTAACCTGTCTTCAGTTGAGTTCCTTTATTGTTAAGAATCCTATAAGGTTCTTATAGTTTATCTTAACCATAAATGGTTTCTCTGTGCCTTGTAAGAATGCTCTCTATTCCTTAAGTGCTGTAACTATACCTAGCAACTCCTTGTTGTAAATATTATAGTTTAACTCTAGTAGTGTTATTTTCCAACTATAGTACGCTACTGGATGCTATGCGTCCTAGTGCTTCTATAGCAAGTATGCTCCTAGTGTAAAGTCTAATACGTCTATTTCAACAACCGTTTTTAACTTTGGTTGATAGATCTTGAGGACTGGCTCTTAGGTAAACAACTCTTTAAGTTCCTAAAACAGCTTCTTCTACTTACTACCCTAAACCCATGGTTCCTCCTTCTTTGTTAGCCTTGTAAACGGCTCAGTGCTTTTTAACCATTATGCTATAAACCTCCTATAGTAGTTACAAAACCCTAGAAACAATCTTAACTGCGTAACGTTCTCTAGTTCTTGCTAACTTACTATAGCTTTAACTTTCTTTGGGTCCATGCTGATCTTTCCTAGTTCGATAATAAATCCTATAAAATCGGTCTTCACTGTAAAGAACTCGTATTTCTTAATTACTACTAGTATCTGTTCTTCCTATAGTCTCTTTAAGACCCATTTAACGTGTTCTCCTAACACACTATTAATTCGCTTCTGGAACGTTGCTGGTGCGTTTATAAGCCCAAATTGCATAACTAATGGTTTATACAGTCCTTCCTTTAACCTAAAGGCTGCCTTCTATTCGTCGCCTTCCTTGATCCTAATCTAATGGTACGCCTATCTTAGATCTATTTTTGTAAAGATTTATATATTGCCTATCCTGTCTTGGATTTCGCTAATTAAGGGTAAAGGATACCTATCCTTTCTGGTAATACCGTTTAACTATCTATAGTCTATACACATCCTAAGTTTTCTGTTTTTCTTTAGGATAAACAACACTGGATATCCTACTAATAACTATAATGGTTTAATATATCCCTTACGTAAGTTCTCCTGGATAAACTCCTTAAGCGCTACTAACTCTGTTTCAGTAAGCTTGTAGATTAGAAAGAATCTTAGACTTATTCCTTCTTCTAATTCTATTTTATGGTCCTATGCTGCATGTTTTAACAGCTTTTCACTTTCTAGTAACTATAACTTCTTACCATACTTGTGGTATTTCTTTGGTACATAACTTAAGCCTCGCTTAGTCTCTTCGTATATTGCTCTAACTTGGTACTATACTAACTTGGTTTACTGTCGTACTTTGCGTTGTTAAGTATCCCTAATATCGACCTGACCTATAACCCAATTGACCTTTAGATTATACTCCTATAACTAAGGCATTCCTAATATCGCCTCGTCCTGTCCTAACAGTAGGATATTAAAAGACATTCTTACTAGTCTTCCTTTAATAGTTAACTAAATAGGTCCTATTTTAATATTAATAATACCTCCTCTATAGGCTATCTGATCTCTTAAAATTGTTATAGGTGGATATAGGTGTTCCTTCTGTCTATATAGTAACCCTATCCTTTCCACTGCTTTTGGTAATATGTGGTTTCTTATTGCTCTACTATCTATTAACACTTTAAACTGCTAATCTTGCCATTTAACTCGTAAATTTAGGTGTTGTTTTTAAATTCCTTTAAGGGTCTAAGGCTCTAACACTAGTTCCCTCTAGTCCTATACACCTCCCCTTTTCCTAACTGTTGGCTGCTAGATTCTACTTATACTTAATCTAACCTTAGCTAATACTTAGTTTGTTTCTTTTCCTCTATATACTATAGATAAGTGTTCTCTAGGCACTCCTACCACTATTATCTGTCTAGGCATTCTTCCGTAAGGAATCTTCCTAGTTAAAGTGTTAAGTCTTCTTAACCTTATACTTCTACTGGGTGCTATCTATGCATATACTTGGCATTCCTAAACCTCCTTTCCTTAGGTGCCCAATATATCCTTATTAGGTACTTCCAGTTCTTATCTTTTAGTGCTCTATGCATATTATAGGTGTTATCCACACAAGCTATCCACGATAGTATATAATACGCTAGGTAACTTAGGTTAACTCTTAGTTTATCTTTATCCTTAAGTTTAAACCTATACCTAGTTAACCTAACTACTAGTATCTCTATTATGGGTATTAAGATTTATTATTTACTTCTCTAGTCCCTAGATCCCTCTTCTAGGTTCCTTAACATTATAATTAATGCCCCTTTAATGTGACTTATGCGTTTTTCCGTAATAGGTTAGTTTTAGACAACTTTTTTATCTAGCCACATATAAAAATCTTCCTATTTATCATTATATTGTTGCCTATACTACTTTCCATATAACTGGTTTAGTGTATATAGTCTATCTATTAGAAAGTACCTTATTATTACTACATTATAATATCCTTTAGTATGTCTTTCTTTAAACCTGGTTAGGATATCTAGATCCTCTTCTTATTCTAGTTTATTTAACCATTTTACCCTAGGTGTCCCTATACTTAGCCTATTAATAACTCTTCGTACGGGTGCTCTATCCCTTATATAACCTAGTATAGCTAACCTCTTGTCTAGCTTTTGCTCTTGTTATATAATAATTCTTATTCTAAACTTATCTATAGTTTCTTGTTTTCTGTGTCTTATAGCTAGATCTTTATAGTTATCTTACTTCTTAATCCTAGTATTAACTGTTTAATCTTTAGGCTGAACACTATATTTACCTAAGATTGCTAATATTCTTATTTATTCCCTAAACTTGTAGTTCTTAAACTTGCGTTCTATACTTATTCGTTTGTCTATAAACTAAGTAGCTGCCCTTTCCCATTAGTTTTTATCCGTTGTGGGTCCTTAGGTGTGTCTTATCTCATCTTAAAAATCTTAAGCTTCTTATATCTTTTCTTAAGAATTTTAAGCCTGTGGCCTTTTGCCTTTATTAAGTAATAAGCTAGCACTAGCAGTTATCTACTTACTTAGTTTCTTTTAAACATTACTCCTATTATCTCATAAAGCAATGGAAATTGTATTTAACGGTGTTATAATACCCATTACTAAACCTTATTCCGTGATGGTCTTAGTCTCTGCTTCTATTTCAACTTCTCTAAGGTTTATATGCTCCTAGTAAGCTGCCTTTATTACCTTATTGTTAGTAAATACTTCGCCTATATCAAACTTATTGTCTTTAATGTCCAATCTACGAGCTGGTTTACTGGTTCCTTTAAACTTAGATAACACTAGCTCCTATAGCCAATAGCTTACACTATACTTAGTGTCCTTATAAATTCGGCATGCGTTATTGTAACAATACATAAAACTATTAATTGAACATTCCTTTATTCCTTACAGTACACTATTGTCCCTTTATACGTATGTGCTGTCTACTGGCCTAGTTCCCTTTACTATATAATTACTCTAACTACCTTTATAGTCTCTAGCGAAATAACCCTATTTTCCACAATTTATATAAGCCCCATCTTTAAACCATTTTTCTTATTATGGAGTCCGCCTAAACGTCTTCTACTGCTAAAATCCCTAGTTTAGCCTCTACTCCTAGGTCCTTTAATTACTTAATCCTTAACCTCTAGGTTTCTATAGTTTCTTTCCCCACCTTTAGGTTTCTTTAGTACTACTTAGGTCCATTAGCTTTACGCCATTCCATAGTTTTTAACTCTATATCTATTATTGCGTACTCTGCGCCTTATATAACTATGGAACTTTGTCTTGCCCTTTCTTAGCTTGTTCCCTTTAATAGATTTTATTATTAATCTTTATTAACTGGTCTATTAACTCTCTTAGAGTATCCGCATCTTCTATTAGGATGATTGCGTCCTGGACTTTAGCCTTAAGTCCTTACTTATACTATACCATAAGCGCCCTGTTATTCCACTTAACCTATATAGCTAGTGTTTAAAACTGCGTTGTATACTTAATTACTAAAGTGCGTTATACTAAGTTCTAAAGTTTTCGTTCCGCTGTTGTGGTTACTTTAGGGTCTTTAAACATTTATGTTAACCATTCTACGAATCCATTCCAACTTGCAAACACATACTATACGTCTAGGTTAGTAGTCGTTATACCATTTACTTGTATCTCTATAAGGTAAGGCTTAAACCACTCTAGAGCTCTTCCTATTAAGAATAGTCCTGCGTACGCTACCTAGTCCGTAGGTGTTGCTAACTTCGCTCCTTCCTATATAACCTTAAAATACATCTGCGTAAGAAACCCTTTAAGCTTTAACTTCTCTCCTAAGAACTATTTAATTAAAGGTAACTTGACCTTTGCTGCTCCAATTCCATTAATGCATTCTTTAAGTAGCCTACTATTATCCTATAAGTAATTAACCATTTCCTATAACTAACCTTGCGTAACCACTTAAGAATCCATATCTACTATACTAGTATCTCCTAACCCTAAGGTCGTGGCTGCCGTCGACGTTGTTATAACTGGTGCTTTAGGTAGCATGTTGTTTAATCTTATTTAATACCGTAACCTTGGTAGTAAATGTATAACGGAATCTTGTAGCAGGAACTACAGTGGGTCCTATTATTAGGCTGGGTATATAGGTAAGAACAGTATTAACAACATAATAATAACTGGTAAAGTGGTTGCCTAATAGATTAACTCCAATTGTATTCTAAAATTTACTACAAAGAGAGAACTATCTAGGTAGGGACTGTGGTCCTTTAAATACATAACTATACGCCTAAGAAATCCCTTCGCTCCGTGAGGTACGTATTGTACATAAGGTACGTACGTTCACTACGTTCTCTGCGTTCCTTATATAGCACGTTATATAACTCGGCTACCATTCCTCGTTATATAGTTCCACCGGATCCATCCTGGACCGTGCCTATATTAACCAACTAGCTTCCTCCGACTCTTCTCCAAGTAGTCGTAACATCGTACTTAAGCTGTCCGTAACAATTAACTGGAAAAAGAGAGAAGTAACCTTTAACTCTAAATACTATAGAGAGACTTGCCTAGGATATAGCCTAGCCGCCTCTATCTACTCCCTAGAATACCAACCTAAGAAACCCCTTATTACCCTACCCACGACCAACTGCTACTATATAAGTGCCGCGGCCTTCTACCGCATAGCATGTAGGAAAGGCTAGACCGTTACCGCAGCCTCCTAATCACGACTATATAAGCTTAATAAAGAATAGGACCACGTCCTCTATAGTAATAGGATAGATATAGTTAACCTCCTAGAAAATAATGCCCCCGTAAAACTCTACGGACTTTTACCTTTAGACTTTAAGAAGTTTATAAAGCTTAAAAAAGGACTTACTAATAAGGAACTCCGCAAGCTCCTCCCTAAGAGGTACCATGACTTTATTAACGTGTGCTTATAAAAGAGCGCAGATATACTCCCCCTACATTAACCTAATAACCATGCTATTAATATTAAATAAGGAAAAACGCTACCCTATAAGAGACCCTATCTAATGTTAAAAGACGAACTTCTAGTTATTAAAAAGTATATTAACAAGCACCTTAACAAAGGGTTTATTTATCCCAGCATATCCCTAGCAGCCGCCCCTATCCTCCTTACTAAGAAGCTAGGAGGAGGTATTTAATTCTATATTAACTATAGAGGACTTAACGCTATTATAATTAAGAACTAATACCCTATACCGCTTATACGTAAGACTCTTAAGCGGCTTAGCTAAGCCAAAATCTATACTAAGCTTGATATTATTGCTGCCTTTAACCGCCTCTAAATACGGGAAGGTAACGAATGGAAAACCGCATTTGTATCGCGCTTTAGCCAATTTAAATATACCATTATGCCCTTTAGCGTATGTAACGGCCCAGGCAGCTTCTAAAGCTATATCAATAACGCCTTACGGGACTACCTTAACGACTTCTGCTCTGCGTACCTGGACGATATACTTATTTATAGTGATAACCCTTCTAAGTATACTAAGCACGTCTAAAAGGTCCTACAGCGCCTTAGGGACGCAGGACTTTATATTAATTTAAAGAAGTGCGAATTCTTAGTTACAGAAGTAAAATACCTTAAACTAATTGTTACTATTAAGGGTGTCCGTATGGACCCCAAAAAGGTACGCATAATTACCGAATGGTAAACCCCTAACTATATTAAGGACGTATAAGCTTTCCTTAGTTTCGCCAACTTCTATTAAAAATTTATATACAACTTCTTGGGTGTTGTAGCACTACTTATAGTAATAATGCAAATAAAGGGCCTTTCCGTAAAAGGAAGAAAAATATATCTACATTTTATTTAGACGCCTAAATGCGAGAAGGCGTTCTAAGACCTTAAAGATGCTTTTACTAAAGCACCTATCCTAGCTTACTTTATACCAGGACGATAACTCTATCTTAAAACTAACTCCTTAGACCACGTTAACGCAGGCATCCTCTCCTAGATAGGCGACGACGGTCTCCTCTACCTAGTTACATTCTACTCGTCTAAGCTTACACCATAAGAATGTAACTATAAGATCTATGATAAGGAACTTCTCGCGATTATATAAGTGTTTAAGGAATTCTAACTAGAACTCTCCTTAGCAGAATCTAACCAGCTAACTAAAGTTCTTATAGATTATCGCAACCTTAAGTACTTTATAACTATAAAACAGCTAAACCGACACTAAGCATACTGGAACGAGTTCCTCTCTGGTTTTAACTTTAAAATTGTATATAGGCTAGGAGTATAAGGTACTAAGCCTAATAGCCTAACACGCTGCTTATAAGACCTTTCTTAGTCTAAAGATGACCCCTATAACTAGTTCTAATAATAGACGATCTTAAAAGCACGGAATTTGGCCCTAGGTATGCTACCTATAATAGAGCCAACTATACCTTAGCTCCATACTACAGAACTAGAATTACCTCCCAAAATTAACAAGCTTATTACTATGGTATATAACACCTCTATTAACCTATTACTACATTAACTTATTGCCGCAAAGACCGCCGGCGCCCGTATGCTGCCGACTAAACTCCAAAGCTTAGGCTAGATTAATATGGCAGCCTTAGAAGTAAAAGAGAACAGGCTCTATTATAGAGGCTATCTATTTATCCCTAACTTAGAAAACCTATAATGGTAACTAATCTAAATGGCCTATAACCTCCGATTAAGCGGCTACCTGGGCAGAGGAGGAACCTATAAGCTTCTTAGCCGATACTACTTCTGGCCTAAAATAATATACTTAGTTAAACGCTTTATAGGCGCCTGCCACGGTTATAAGCGTGCTAAGGCCTTTAATATAAAGTACTAAGGACTACTGCACCCTCTACCAGTACCTATACGACGATGGGCAGATATTACTATAGATTTCGTTATTAACCTACCACCCTATAAATAATATGGCCGTACCTATAAGAACATCCTCATAATAATATACCAACTTATAAAAGAGCGCCACTACGTCCCAACTAAAGGCGTAGCCATTAGTAACGTTACTAACGCCTTCCTCCGCGAAATCTACTAATTATATAGGTTACCTAACTCGATTACGTCCAACTAAGGCACATAGTTTGGCTCTAATATATAGAGACGAATCTACTAACGCCTTGGCATCTCCGTTAAGATGTCTACATCCTTCTACTACAAAACTGCTGGGCAACTGGAAAACGCTAATACTAGCATAAAAGCGTACCTACGACAGGTAGTCGCCTATAGTTAAGATAACTGGGTAGATTACCTCCTACTAGGTAAATTCGCAGCGAATAACCACGTTTTAACTACTATAGGACTTACCCCGTTCTTCACAAACAAGGGATATCACCCCCAATCCGGCATAGAACCACCAGAACCTATTAATAAGAAACTGCCATATGGAAAACGCCTTAAGATGCTACTTGCCAACCAGTATATAGACCACATAAAAAATCTACTTAACTACTGCAAGGGAGAAATGGCCTGGGCTTAAGCAAAGCAGGCCTATTTCGCCGACTGTCATAAAACGCCACCACCGGAGATGCGTGTTGGCGACTGGGTATGGCTAGATACACACAATATCTCTATACAGAGGCCTATAAAGTCACTTAATTATAAGAACCTCGGCCCCTACCCAATTAAATGAGTTATTAATAGGGGAGCCATATACAAGCTAGAGCTCCCGCCTACCCTAGCCACCCGTGGAGTATGGCCTATATTCCACCTATAGCTACTACACCTTTACCAGCCTAACCCCTTACCAGGACAGATATAGCCTAAACCCCTACCAGTACTAATCCAAGATAAGAACAAAGACGAGAACTATAAGGAATAGACTATTAAACAAATCATTAACTCTAAATACTTTAGCAAAGGCAGAGGACGGCGGCTCTACTATAGAGCTATCTATATAGGATTTAACATAGATTAACCAGAATAGCAACTATGGGAAGATTTTGAAAATGTAAAAGACCTAATTAGCGATTTCTACCACGTAAACCCACAGAAACCGGGCCTAAGTAGAGATTTTATACCTAATCCTCTATAGGAGCCCTTATAGAGTTAAACCGTTGTACATTACCATATAAGGGCAGATTGCCGCAGATTGCCGCAGATTACCGTTACGTGACGGTAAAGTGTAATTACGTAACCAAAAAATTGTTAAGATGTCCAGGAACTTTAACCAGCGGTTAAAGTTATCTAATTAGTCGGATTCTTAGGCGCCAAGTTTTATTACATAACGTTGTTATAAGCCTTTAGCGATACCCCTTTTTTCTTCTCTATACCTTAAGCGTCCCTTCTATATATATATAGCAACCACAGCGTCGCCGGAGCTCCACCTCTATAGGAGGGGGGGTAGTGTCACGGAACCCCACCATAGGGGCCTCCATAGGAGAGCCCCGTGCTCTTGCGTACACCTCGCGTACAGCTTACGTCAGCTACGCGTAGGTATATCACCTCCTTACGCCCTTGACCCTTACGATCGATCGCGTAACGTCTTGTAGACTCCTCAAATATATATACTCTGTAGCCATTGCCCCCGTCCCGTAACAACGCTATAGGCTATAATAGGTTCTTTAGGGTGGCTATTATAAATCTATATAGGTTTTATATATATTAGCTAGCGTTTAGTAAAGTTATATAGAGTTTTATAATCCTTAATAATACTTTTTTTTTTTTAATAAAAATAATTATAAGACCTAAAAATACCTAAGTAATAAAAATAATATATTCTAAAAGCCTAGGTTCTATTATTATTATTATTTATTGCTTAACGTCCGATTCGGATCCCTATTGGGCCCACGCGGACTACTCCTTATATACATATGGGGAGAAAACTCTATTTAAGAAAACCCCGTAATCCATCTCCCCGCCTTTTAGGGCTCGCTTGCGAGTCGCCTACAAGTCACCAGTGGTGCTCTACTACCTTACTTTTTAACCTCCTTGGGAACCACTGCTGCCGTAACAAACCTATAGACGCGCTAGTATTATACACTGTACTCTACTCCTGTAGAGTTATTAGGGGGCGCCTATTACTCACCCCTTTACTTTCTATTACTATTTCCTTTGCAACCCGGAACTGGTCTAGCACATTTTAGCCAATAAGCTACTAGGTAGCCGCCTTAAGGCCTTTCTGTGTTAAGAGTAGTATATTATAGTTTTCTATACCAGCTGCTGAGAGTATTGCTTCTCAGCGGGTATATAAGGGGCATAATAGTATTATGTGTTTTAGTGTCTGTCTTAGCCAGCTATATTCGCACCTTAGGCTACCTACTAGGACACCCACCTAGTAAAGCTAATCTTTTAGTCCTATTATTCCTGTCCTTAAGAGTGTTGCTATTGTATTTTCTACCTTTATTAGGCCCTCTTAGAGCCCTTAGGTATTTACCCCCTATAGCATTACCTATACTATGGCTTGGGTTCCCCTTACCTAAGTCTGCCTCTATACCTTTAACTCCCATTTATCTCTCTAGCGTCGGTCCAACCAGTATTATATTGCGGTAGATGGTTTTCTAGTACTCTTTTATGCTCTACTTTGGCTCCTTTCTCTCCCTTACTATTGTCTTTACTGGCCTCTTGCGCGTCTCCCTTCCTCCTCTATATAGGCCTAGGCCCTAGCGCCGCACTATTCTTCTTCTACTTTCTCCACCTGTTTTCCTAATATATCTTCCCTACTTTAGGGTTGTTGGTTTCTTCTTCTATAGGGCACCCTAAGGTCCCTCTATAGTTTATTTAAGCGTGTCTTGATATACTTTATAACGTTAAAGTTACGTTCCTTTTACACCCTTTACATTACATCGGCTTCAATATATAGTTATAGGGGGGGAATATTAGCTTCCTTCTTAAGCAGTGCTATGGCCGTTTGCTTATACCCGCCTATTATACTCCTAAGGCAGGCTGTTTGGACCTTTTGGAGTAGTTTAAGGAGTAATTTAGGGGGACCTTTCTTAGTTTCTCTAGTAGCCTAAATGCTAGATCTATACGTCATGGTTAGCCGGACAACTACTATATATAGTAGGCGTAACCTCTGGAAGCATAGACCCTATATAGAATTAACAATCCTAGACATGGCGATATACTATACTTAGCCCTTACGGGCCGCTTGCGCCGCATATACGCTCTACCAGAGCTTACTATCTACCTATACTCCTAATACCCTTAGGCCTTGAACCGGTTAACCCCCAAAGCCTTAGATATGGATTATATACTAAAGATCTGCAGATTGGTTACATTTTCTTATAAAATAGATTAGCTAGTATTTCTCTAGTAAGAATTAGACTCTATATCGTCTTGCCCATTCTATATAGGTGTTATAGGCTTTCTCTAGTGTCCTACAGTTCTCTGCGGCTGTTGGCCTATATATAATTAGGTTTATATTATCGATAAAGCCTATCCCCTAGGTTGCCCCTTCCTTAAAGGTGTCAAGCAGGTTGCTTATAAAGAAGAGGAAGAGTATAGGCAATAGAGGTGATTCTTATAGTATTTCTATTATAATTGTAATAGGGGGGCTCTGGTATCTACTAAAGACCAGTAACATTTCTTTTTAGCCTATAAATTCTTAAATAAACTAAATAATCTATTCTGGGAAGCCCTTTGCCCTAAGGATATATAGGAGACGCTTATAGGGTATATTATTATAGGCGCCGCTAATATCTAGGCTAAGCATTAATACTATAAAGTCCTTTTGTATAGCCTATGTAGTTTTAATGGTAGTAGCGAGTAGTGTAAGTGCTAATAGCGTTAAGCGATTCTTTCTTGCCCCTATTTAGCTTTATAGTAGTAGGGCGTATTCCTCTACCGTGTCTACTATACGGTCCGCTATAACCTTTTCTAAGATCTTACTTAGGGTGTTTTTTAAGGCAATAGGGCGGTAGCTTCCTGGGATTAAGTAGTCTACTTTACCTTCTTTTTATAAGATGACTGTTGTTATGGATCTTCTAAGTTGTAGGTAGTAGCCTATTACAAAGCATGCTCTGGCTACGTCTGTAAGCTAAGGTGCTATAAGTGGTCCATAGGTCTTTAGGGCTTCGTTTAGGATCCTATCTAGTCCTAGTGCTGTGTTGTTTAAAAGGCGGCTAATAGTTCTGGCCATTTCTTTAGTTGTCATGTCGCTGTCGACCCTTAGGCGAGTCACTAGTATTTTACTAGTAATATCGCTAAGGTCTACTAGAGCCGGTTAAGGGAAAAATCTTTCTATAAGGATTTTTGCCTTCTTGTTATTATTGCTTATAGCCTATAGTTCGCCTGCTCTTTATAGGGGTAGTAGGTATAGATCTTCTACTAAGCGTCCCACCTTTTTCTTTATCTATTTTGCTATGGTCCAAAGGCCCTTGTTATAGGGGAGACTTAAATTAGTAGTATATTTGTTTATAAACCGTCTCTAGTTATTCCTTACTTCTTTTCTTAGGGTATTCTTTAGCTGGTTTCTTGTGTCTTTATATTATCTCTCGTCCTTAGAATCGTGGCTGCTTATATATTTCCTCCTTGCTCGTCATTGGCCGGCTACAAGGGCCGCGCACTATACGGACCATGCGTGTTGCATATAGGGGCCTGGTTTTAAAACCAGGTGGTGCTCTTTCAGCCCGCTTTTAATTGCTGCCTAGATCCTTTCTAGTCTTTAATTAATTTCCTTAGGGGTAGCCAATAAGCCTCGCTTGTTTGGTATTAGGTGGATTTCTTCTAGGTCTTAGAGTTATTATTTAATTATATTAAGAAAGCTATCTATATTAAGCTTCCTTATTACGTATCTTTTACTATTTGGTTGCGCCTTAATGTCTAGATCTAGTTGTATCTGGATAGGGATATAGTCTAAGGTAAGTGCCCATTCTTCTTTAGGGGAGCACCTTTTAAGTCTCTGGTATAGGTTTTCGTCCATAATTATAAGGTTAATTGTACTTTTGGCGG
>Ga0307507_10002248_pt1 | contig 41225 bp, 8 predicted proteins | sample 7_EM_MG_FD_207223 | JGI IMG/M metagenome (GOLD analysis project Ga0307507, IMG submission 207223) | Populus trichocarpa ectomycorrhiza microbial communities from riparian zone in the Pacific Northwest, United States - 7_EM | ecosystem: Host-associated > Plants > Roots > Unclassified | place... | reverse complement strand
TTACCTACCTACTTACCTACCTATCTACCTATCTACCTACCTGCCTACCTGCCTACCTACCTATTTATCTACCTACCTATCTATCTACCTACCTATCTATCTACCTACCTATCTATCTACCTACCTACCTGCCTATATTAGTGTCTAATTTAATTTAGGGGAGGGGTTGGCCTAATTAAAGGCTCTAATTTATTTAAATTGTTCTCTATAGCTGTTTACTAGCTATATATTTAAACAGTAGTTGTCTAGGGTGCTTCCCTAAGAGGCCTTAATTTAATTTAGTAATAGCTAATATTAAAGCTCTGGTTTAATTTAATTAATTAATTAATTAAATTATTTATAGTATTTGCTAGCTAGTTATTTAAACAGTTATTGTCTAGTTCTGGTAACAGTTATTTAGCTTTAGGACAGTTATCTAGTTCTAGTTCTAGTTGTCTAGTTCTAGCAACGGTTATCTAGTTCTGGCAACGGTTGTCTAGTTCTAGCGACGGTTGTCTTTAACTATTAGGATATAATCTATAATCTTATAATCCTTTCTTATAATCCCTTACATTACTAATACATTGCTCCCGTATTCGCCCTTAGGCTATTATATACAGTTAGGTAATTAATTAGTTAATTAAAGAGACTTGTTTTATTTAGGTATAATTTTAACCTATATACATCTATAATTAACATCTTAATTACCTTCCCTAGCCGCGTAATTAGCTTTTATAAGAAAGTGATAGCCAAATAGCGCATACGCGTGTTTCCTTTCTTCTAAATTGCGCTATTATAACGGAATTATATTGGTAAGGTTGCGGCTACTTACTAAAAGGATATTGGAAGGTAAAGTATAGAGACATCTTGCTTATTAAGCCGCTCCTTTTCCTTAACACCTTACTTCCTATTATTAACCTTTATCCAATTTTAGACGTATCTTTAATATATTGTTAAGATTTTCTTTTTCCCATTATTAATTTAATATGCCTCTTTATTCTCCTGCTAACTACTTTTTTAAGCTAATTCCTTAGCGCATTCTAGCCCTACCGCTATATATAGAACTCTAGCCTCCACTAACCCGCAACTGGTACTAGTCCTACCTAAATAACTTTTTATACACGTCCTTAAAAGACTAGAAATCTAATAAGAAGATTCTAGATGCTTGTAATAAGACCTACTATATAAGGTCTAACACCTTTAGTCTTTATAATTAATGCATACGTACTAAGAGCGGCAGTTATATTGAGGTGAGCTTTTCTATCCTTAATAGATTTCCATTGCTAACTTTAAGCTTTAATAGCCTAGGCCTAAATAGCAACGTTCCTTTAAGGTCCTCAACTACTACATTACCTGGGCTCTGTCTTATTCTAGCACTAATACTAAATATTTAGGTCAAATTTAAGACTATGCCACAGCCATTTATACCGCCTATAATTCCTAGCAAGCTAGCTAGTAACACCTAATAAGGGAGTAAGGTTAGTATACTAAGGATAAGGTAAAGGATGGGGGTAATAAGAAGAAGGTTGCCGTCTACTATAAGAAGGAGTTTATATATACGCGTTAAGTTTTAAAAGAGCATAATATAATATGGTATTAGGTAGATTACCCTCTAGGTACCTAGCGGATAGGTAACTAATAGTTACTGTAGTAAGGTCTTAGTGGTTCCGGACTATATTAGCTAGCCAATATCTCTATTTATTCTGGGCTTAAGCGTGTCTTTATTAACTATAAGCTAACGCCTTAAGAGCTTTATTAGTATTGGTTTGGACCTAATATTAGTATTAAGTATTTAAGAATCTCTACTCTATCTACACCTTATTGTCCTACCCCTGTTTTTATGCCTACTTATATACCTATAAAGGGATCTTATTCCTGTTAGCTATTACTTAGAGGGCTAATAGATACTAATTCTACTCCTAAAGATAAGGCATAGTAGCTTTTTAGATTAGGCATTTGTGGTTTAGACTTATGGAATTTAGGATTGGTTCTTACATATAGTAGCACTTAAGGATTTTAATTGGTGCTTAGGAAGGCATTATAAGGCATTTGGGAAGGTATAGGAACACTATTCCTAATATAGACTAATAAATGGGAATGTAATTCTAGCAAAATACCCTATTAATTCTATACTATGTATATAAAAAGGCTAAGGACCTGTCCTGCCTTAGGCTGTAGCCCTAATTAATCCTTATAGTTTCTAAAGCGTGTCTATTCCATATCTAATTTGACCTATTTACTTTTTAGGGCCTCTCTCGGCCTACTATAAGCTTTCTTTATAGGTTATAATGACACTATAGTATTAGAGCGCTTTCTGTGATTTATAAATTATAGACCTTAGTCCCAATATTCTTTTAGAATATCTTTATAATAATTAAGGTAATTCTCTGGTTCCTATATAGAGTTCTTAGCGGGCCAGCCTAGCCATTTAACTTTATATTAAAGCTTGTTCTTAACAGACTTTTAGCATAGTATAGCTTTAACCTTATACCGCTCGCCTACCACTTTAGGGTATTTAATTAGGCCTAGATGGAAGTTTTTTTTAGCGGTAGTCTATGCTATAGCTCTAGTAGATTTATATAAAATACTAGATGTATATGGGCCATAGATGGGGGTAGCTGGAGATAGTAGGCTAGCTTGCTAATTTGTTTCTTAATTTAGAAGGGACCTAGGTATCTTATATTAAGCTTCTTTAATAGTTAATAGGTCTTGATATTCGTTAAATATAATAGAACCTTATCGCCTACGCCGAAATGCTTGTCTTAGTGTTTGTGGTTGTACTAAAGTCTCTGCTGCTCTTGTGTATTTTATAGGCTCTACTTTGCATACTTTTATTACTCCTCCCATTCCTTAAGGTATCCTTATACTCTCTAGTAGATGTCCTTAAACTTCCCAGTAGGATCCTATAATTAATTATACGGCCTTAGCTAGTAATTGTCGGGTATACTATTAAATCCTAATAGTTAGACGCCATAGGCAATCTGGATTGGTGTAAACTAATATAATAAATATTGCTTTGAGTTATAAGCGTACTTTATATATAGAAGTAGCTTATACTAATTGTCTTGCTAGTAGTTTAAATATATTTATAGATAAGACTCCAGTTCCTAATTTTGGTGTTTTATTTGCCTATCTATCTACAGATAGAAAGCTATACTATAGTGGTGGTCTATCATTAAATAAAAGTATAGATCTGACTAGTACTAGCTTATAAAGACGCTGCCCCTATTAGTAATAATAGAGTATAGCTAATCTACTTTAAGAAAGTATTTCTCCTTAATTAGGCTGGCAAGCGCTTATATATTAATTGTCTTATTAATAGGAAGGTATTGGACGTACTTTAAAAACCTATTAATAAGTACCAGGACTAAATTGTATATTCGTCCTTGCCTATCTTTTAAGGGCGGAAGATCTGTAATAAAGTCTATAGTGTAATATTGCTATAGCTTACTAGTGGGGGGAACTGATTTAAGTAAACCCTATGGCTTATACCTTTGGATTTTATATACTTAATACTTCTCGCAGTGGCTAATATACTCCTTTGCTTTCTACTTAAGCTTTGGCCAGTAGTATTTGCGTTAAAGTAATTTTACTATCTTGGCTTGACTATAGTGGCCGCCTAAAGGATTATCGTAATCCCTTATAAGGATCTTTTGTTGTAGGTTTGCTTCTTATAGCACCTAAACCTTGCTATATCTACGTAGTAGGCCTATTAGGTCCAGTTCCTAATATTAATACCTAGCAGCTTTTTTCTGTTACGTTTTTGGTCTACTTCTATATTAAATATGGTATAAAAGGCGTCCCTCTGTTATACTTTACAGATGAGATCTATTAACCTTTTAGATAGTTCCTAGGTAAAAGCTGTTTCGCCTTATACTGCTCTAAGTATAAGACTAGATAGTACTATAGATCTTATAACTTCTTAGTGCGCGTATATTAAGAAGGCCACTATGAGGTTAAAGTTCTTTGGTCTTTATAGGGCTCTAAGTTCTAATTACTCTTTGGCTTCGCTATTAGTTTAAGGGGATAGCTTAGTAATTAATAGTGTATTACTAAGTTCCAAACTTATATTAGAGACGTCCTGTCTAGGTATATTTAGACCCTTATTAGCTATGGACTGGGTACCAGCTAGAATATTAGTAGAAGCTAATAGGGTTTATACTACCTAAGACTTAGTATATAAAGCTATAGGTACTTAAGCATCCTATACTTAGAGCTTATTCTATAGTATAGGGAGTAAGATATCTATTATCCGTTTTCCTTCTCCTATTTTAAAGCCTTTGGCATAGTCTAGCTGTTATAATAGTCTGTTAGTAGGGTTATTTTCCCCTAGTTTATATTTAATCTTAAAGTTAAATTGCGTAAACTCCTCTACCTATCTAGCTTATTAAGGTATAAGCTCCTTTATAGTTATAAAGTAGCGTAGATTATAATAATCTAAGAGTACATAAGTGGTATAGCTTGCGTGCTTAAAGTAGTGTCGCAACTATTTAAAGCAGTTAACTATAGCTAGTAGTTCCTTATTATGGGTATAATACCTAACTTTAAGTCCCTAAAATTTTCTATTATAGAATGCTACTGGTTTCTAGTGGAGCTAGATAGCGTCTAGATACCTATTAGGTTATAGTAGGATACTAGTAAGGGCAAAATTTAATACATTAGTAACCATTATTAGTTGCTAATCTAGGTTGAAATGCTATAATAGTAGAGCTTTTATAAACTTTGTATATAGTTCCTAAAAGGCTTTCTGTACCTTTCTGGGCCATATTTATAGTTTATACTATTTAGTTAGTCCCTTCTTAGTTTTCTTCCTTTCTGCCTTTAAGCCTTTTGCCTCCTAGGCTAGGTTTTGGAAAGCTTTAGTAATATGGTTAAATAGGTGTTGGGTAATGTCTAAGTAGTTATAGATAAAGCGCCTATAGAAATTGGCAAAGCCTAGGAATACTTAAACATCCTAGTAGCTCTTTAGCTCCAGCCACTCTTAAATTGTCTGTACTTATACTGGGTCTATAACTACACCTATAGGCGTTATAATGTACCCTAGGAACTTAACCTGCTTAGTATTAAAAACATACTTTAACACTTTGGCGTAGAGGCCCTAATTATCTAAATATCCCAGCACTTCACGGATGTATTACTTGTGCTAATTCTTATCTTCTAAGTAGATTAGAATATTATCTAAATAGATAATATATATATGGTTAACTAGTCCCCTTAAGGCTCTATAAATATATAATTGGAATATTATAGGCACATTGGCTAGCCTAAAGGGCATTACTAGATACTTAAAGTGGCCATATTAGGCCTTAAAAGCGGTCTTCCACTTATCCCCTTCTTTAATATAGAGCCTATAATAGGCGTCTTATAGATCTAGCTTTGTAAAGATCTTCGCCCTAAATAGTTAATCTAGCATTTCACTAACTAGTAGTAGTAGGTAACAGTTTTTAATTATAATCTTATTAAGACCGTAATAGTCTATGTATAGCCTTATAGTTCCATCTAGTTTTAGAATAAGGAGGATTAACGTGCCTGCTGGTAACTTACTGGGCTATATCTATCCCTTTTCTAATAAACTGTTAAGGTACTCCCATAGGATCTTAAGCTCTTTATAAGAGAGGTTATAGATAGGAAGGTTTAGTGGTTATTTACCTTCTTCTAGATTAATTATATAATTATATTCCAAGTTCCACTAAAGGACTTTTACTTGCCTACCTAAAAATACCCTTAGTAAGTCCCTTAGGCCTGCTAAGATATTTGATAAATTAGGGTCATGTTTATCCTCTGCGTTATCGTCGGGCAGGTCCCAGAGGTCCATTAGGACGCTCGCGGGTAGTATCGCGCGCTATAGTAGCTGTTTATATATAGTTGCTACTATATATTAAACAGTTTTATATAGTAGCCAGTGGAGGGTAGGGAACTCTTTAATATAGCGTTTAAGGTATTATAGCATACTCTCTGCGTATTACTTAAGCCAGAGTAACCTATAGCAGTAGAAGTATCTTATAAGATCTTTAAGATTGCCGCCTCCCTGTAGTGTCTCCGCAACCTATTTAGTAGTTCCTTATAGGGTATCCGTTATAGAAGGGTTATCGCCTATATTAGGCTCTATACCTATCTTGCTATAGAACAGGGGTTGGATCTAATACTCCTTTAGGTATAGAGCGTATACTATTTCTCCTAAAGCTATATCTTCTAAGATGTCTTTTAAGCTTATTAGTGAAATACACCCTTCTAATTCTTTATTATTCCACTATTTAAAGGCTCCTATTTTAAAGCGTATCTTAAAATCTGCTTCTACAAGCCAAGGATATCTAAGAATAAGGTTATAGCCTATAAAGTTAGCCGCCTAGAAGGGTTGCGGGCCAACCACCTTAGTGCGGTTATATATATCAGCCACTAACACCGTAAGCTTATAGGCACTGTGTAGTTTAATCTAATACTTATCTAGGAACCCTATAATAGGTTTCCACTACCTTAGCAATGGGATAAGCTTATACTCTTTTACCAAATTATATTATATAAGATTAATTTTGGCGCTGCTGTTGTATAATACTTAGAACTGACATACCTCGCCTATAGGGAGTACCATTTCTAGCTTAATAGCAATATAGAGAGTCTCTCCTTTTATATCTTGCCCTAGTTATAGCCAGGAGAAGTCCATAACTAGGGCTTTTCTTTTTTTAGATTATTAGTGCGGTTATTACCCTATGTCATAGAGTGAGTACAAGTGGTGATAATATATAGCGAAGTAGATATTATTAAGCTATGTACATAAACTGTGTGATAAAGTCAAGACGTTGCGTAAGGAGAGAAGGTAAGGAAACGGGAAGAAAGGGTATATATCGTTAGTTTAGTTGCTTGGTCAACACGTGCATAGAGCAGAATAGGATTCGAGTAGCGGTCTTGGCAGAACTTGGCAGGATTCGGTAGACTTGGCAGAATATAGCAGAATGCGGCAGATTGCCGTCAGATTGTCGTCTTACGGTTAGTCTCTTCTTACTACATTAGTGGAAACAGGTGGAAACAGGTAGAAACAGGTAGACGTGTATAAGGTGTTACGGAGGTATCCTATAACAGTACCCCCCCTTTAAACCTGAGCTTCTATAAGATGGGGCTGTAGTAGTTCTAAGTGGAGTTCGTAAAAGTCTTCTACAGCTTGTATAAGTCCTACAGAGTTAACGGGTTCCCATAAGGGCTTAATAAAGCCTCTCCATTTTATAAGGTATATATATTTGCGTTTCCATTTATTATACTTAATATTATTAACTTTTCTAATAAGGTACTTATCCTTACTATCCACTTTAACTGGTGGGGGAGGGTCTTAAATCTGTCTAGGTAGGGCGTCTAATATAGGGGCAGTAGGGTAGAGGACTAACATATAGAATACAGAGTGGATTTTAACCGTATTAGGGAGCTTTAGTTGGTAGGCATAAGGAAAGACAACTTTTTTAACCTTATAAGGGCCGGCGTTCTTCTAATTAAGTTTCTTAGTAGGTCGTTTTATGTTTAGATTTCTTGCGTCTAGCTAGATAAAGTCCCTAATTTAATAAGCTAGTGCTAGGGTTCGGTTCTTATTTACTGCGGCTTTATAGATAGACTAGGCCTATGTTATTTTATTAATAAGGAACTCTTATAGTTCTTCTATCTTCTTTATAAATTTGTTTGCTTCTGCAACTTATAAGGCCTAATAAGCTAGGCAAGAAATATTACTAAAGGGTTCAAAACCCATTCGCGGGTGCTGGCCATAATTAGCCAGGAATAGGGAGACCTTTATAGTTTTTAAAACGGAGTTATTTGCAGTAAACTTAGTAAATACAAGCCAGTCTATCTAGTTATCCTGTAAATACAACGTGTATATCCGAATATACTATTCTATTATAGCATTTACACGTTCCATTTAACCATCCATTTCTAGGTAATATGCCGTAGATAATAGTACTTTAATATAGAGTTAGGTAGTTAGTTCTTTCTAGAACACTAAAATAAACTAGCGGCCTCTATTAGAGATAATTGTTTTAAGAAGTCCGTAAAGTTTCTATACATAATCCAGGAACAGTTAGGCAATAGTAGGTATTAATATATTAGGGCAGGCAATTAAGTGTCTTATCTTAAATAGTTAGTCTATAACTACTATAATGTTCGTGCAGCCTTTACTTATAGGGAGGTTAACAACAAAGTTAATTAAAATATCCTTCCATCTTTAGTCCAGAATAGGTAGTGGTTTTAGGAAGCCATTATATGTCTTATATAAAGCTTTGGCTTATTAGCAGGTATAGCAGCTAGAGATATACTTCCGTATTATATTATGCATATTTAGCCAGTAGTACTCCTATTAAAGTAGTTCTAGGGTTTTTCCTTAGCCTAAGTGGCTGGCTACTAGTAAATCATGTACGTGTTTAAGAAGCTTAAGCTTAAGCTTATTATAATTAGGGATAACTAGGCGGTTTTAGTAGTATAAGCGGTTTCCACAGGCTTTGTATTTACTTAGAGAAATCTTTTTAGAGTGTCTAACGCCATCTTAAATTAGCTTAAGCGTCTCTTAGATGAACTTATTATTTAGATATTCGTTAACTATAATCTATTTAATGGTTTAATTAGTTATTTCAAGGACGTATACCGTAAGATCTTTAGCAGGAGGTTTAAATAGCTTAAGGTGGAGTAGGGTCTAATTATAGTAGGAGCGCGCTTCTTCTTAAGCTGGTGCGTCCTATAAATGTTAGGTTAGGGCATTAGGCTTCTAGCATTAAACGCCTAGGCGGTACATAATTAAGAATTAGAATTGGGACAGATATTCTAACCAGCAAGCTTAATAGTGGCTTAGCTGTTTTATAGTTATAAAGTACTATAGGTTTTTATAGTTATTAAGAACTTTAATTAGGAATTTAGCTCCTTCTAGTTCTGGTCGCCATTGCTTAAAGTATTTAATAATAGCCAGCAATTCCTTATCGTAGATCTCGTAATTATATTTAGCTAGGCTTAATTATTTTAAAAAGTATGTTATAGGGTATAATACTCCTTCCTTATTATATTAAGATAGAATGCCTCTAGTAACGTAATTAGATAAGTCAGCTTCTATAACACTTATTTAGTCTAGGTCAAAGTATTAGAGTATAGGTGCAGTAGTAAATATAACCTTTAGATAAGTAAAGGCCTTCTTACATTCCTTATTAAAGACAAAGGCTTTATCCTTTTAGGTTAAGGCTATAAGGGGTAAAACTAAGGCGGAGAAGTTATTAATAAACCGTTAATAGAAGTTGGCGAAGCCTATAAAGGCCCTTACATCCTTAACGTTCTCAGGTTCTTGCTAGTTTATAGTTACTTTAACTTTCTTGGGGTCCATTTATACGCTATCTATAGAAATAATAAGTCTAAGGTATAGGACTTCCGTTTTATAGAACTCGCATTTATCTATATCTAATTATAGGCCAGCTCCACGCAAGGCTTGCAGGACCAGTTTAATATATTTTTAGTATTTGGCTAGATTATTGCTGTATATTAAGATATAAGCAGTATAAAAGACGTCTAGGTATGGACGCAGGGTATTATTTACAAAGTGTTAGAATAAACTTAGGGCGTTTATAAGGCCGAATGGTATTACTAAGTATTTAAATAATCCGTATTAAGTATAAAATGCAGTAAGCTATTTATCTCCTTTTGCAATACAGAGGCGGTTAAATACGTGGATAATATTAAGCTTTATATAGAAGCGAGCCTTACTTAATTAGTTTAGTGTCTTTTAGATTAATAGGATTAGGTATTAGTTCTTAACAGTAACAGCATTAAAAGCTTAGTAGTCTATACAAAAGCGCAAACCGCCGCTAGGTTTCTTAACAAAGATTACTAATATAGCTATAGGTAAAGAACTTACTCTAATAAATTCTTTATCTAGATGTTCGTCTAAGTACTTCCATAGTACTTAGAGTTTGTTTCAGGACATTCTATATAAGGGTCCAAATCTAGAATGTTTTCCTTCTTTAACTATAATCTTATAATTATATAGACGGCGTTCTAGTAGCTTATTAGCTTCCTTTTATAAGAATATATCTAAATAATTATAGTATTCTACTAGTACTTTTATGGCCGGGTTAGTGTGCTTCTTTAGTGCTAAGGCCTTCTTAATATCGGCTATTGTAACGGCAAAGATTATATATTTAGGTTTCCTAGTAAGTTATACTAATAGGGTAGCTCTAATTATATAGATATCTAAGGTATTAAGCGGGCTTGGATTATCCTTAGTTTCTTATATAGTTTTAGGTTCGGTATTGGGTATAGAGTTAGTATTAAATTTAGGTTCGGGTTCTTTAAGTATCCTTTTTATAGTGGAATACCAGTTCTTCTAGTACCTTTATATATTAAGCTTAAGCTTCTGCTTGGTTTACGGTGCAGCGGTTAGAGTTAGTTTATATAGTTTAGTATAATTTCCGGGTTCTTAGTAGACGTTAGTGGAATTCTTATATTAGTGGAATTTAGTAGAATTCTTAGGTTGGTGGAATTAGGTGGACTTTTTAGGTATAGGGTGGACGTTAGTAGAAAATTTAGACTAGTGGATCCTAGTAGATTTTTCAGATTTTAGTTTAGGGTCTAAATAGCGAGTTATAAGGCACTTCTACTTACAATAGGAGGCGGTAAATAGAAGCTTAAGGTTATCCCAATTAATAGTTACCTTATATAGCTTTATCTAGGGTTGTTTAAGGATTACTAGGTAACCTAGGGTAGTTATAAAGAGCTTAATTAATTCTTTGTAGTTTAGGTATCGGAGTCTTAGGGCTACTACATAAGTAATATAGCCTAAAATAGTGCGTTTGCCATTAAATCCAAATACGTTAATATGTTAGTTAAGGGGTGTTAGGGTAAACCTATTGTCTTATATAAAGATCTTATTAATAAATCCTATACCGCTAGCTTCTGTGTTAATTAGGACTTAAGCGTTAGCCTATTAACTTTTCTACTAAAGATAGCAGTTAACGGTTATACTACAATCCTAAGAGTTAGGGTTTGCAATATCTAATGCGTTTAACAAGATTCTGTAACATAGCTATCCCAGAGAGCAACTTAACTCCAAAATATGCCTTTTAGTGGCAAGCGGGAAGGGGTTCCTATAGAACGTCAGTTATAACTTCGTCCTTATAAGTAGTGCTTACTAGACATAGGGCTAGAGCTAAGTAAAGATTAGGGACGGTAACTAAAGGATTAATATAGTAAACAGTTGTTAGTATTAGCCATTTATAGGTTATATTAGGGCATAGGGATGGAGTAGTATCTTAAAATATATTTCTTGCTTCCACATTTAAAGCAAAGGCCTAGCTTAATGCATTGTTCTTATTTAGGGAACCCTAGTAGAGTATATCCTAGGGTCCCTATGTCAATATCCATGGCGTTAGGGTGCTTAGGCTAAGACAATAACTTAGTAGACGTTTATAGGGCTGTTATATTGTATTAAGGAGTGGACTTTGGTATTAGGCATAGTATATCGTTGTACCGTTTATTAATAACGTTTACGCAGGCGTTAAGGGCTCCTAGTAGGTCTATACCTATTAGGGAGGTTTTTAGTTTAGGACTTAGGGATTTAATAAGGCTATTAATTAGTATAGAGTCATTCCAGCCTGTTTCTTTTGCGTAACGGTTAAATTTAGAGAAGTATATTAGAAAGCTTTTTATTCCTTAAGTTATATAGTTAATTTTTCTCTAGGCAGTAGCTTGGCGGTTTAGGTTACCATATATAGCTTTAAGAAGTATAATTAGACTTAGTACTAAGTTTGGTTAAAGAGGTTTAATAAGGTTAGCTATATCTCCTCCTAGTTAACTTAGGGCATAACAGAGTCGGTTAGCTTTAGTTAGGTAGCGGTTAGTATTACCAGTTAGCTTATTTTTAAGCCGGCTTAGAAATAATTAGAGTTCTTATTATTTACTAGTAAATATTAAAGGGTCTAGTAATTGTTTAGATTATTATGGCGCAGTAGTTGGTTTTACTAGTAGGATAACTATTACTAGTTTAGGACTTGTGTTCCGTGTATTAGCTTCTAGTAATAGCGACTAGTCTTAAGGGCTTAGTGTGGGCGTCTTAAGGGTGCGGATTTCTTCTTAAAGGGCCTTAATTATTTTTAGTGCTATGCTTCTTATTTGGCTTGCTGTTAAGCTATAGTAGCTTAGTTTTATACGAGGGCGTCTATAAAGGACTTTTATATATCTGCCAATTGTTCCTAGAGTGTAGATATAATATTAGCAGCCGTTATAGGGGCTTTAAGGCCGTTCTGTATTTTAAATAAAGCGGGGCGGAATATAGGTTTTAACACAATATAGTGTCACGGAGTAAGTATAAGTGGTAATAATATATAGCGAAGTAGATATTATTAAGCTATATATATAAACTGTGTAATAAAGTTAAGACATTATATAAGGAGAGAAGGTAAGGAAACGGGAAGAAAGGGTATATATTATTAGTTTAGTTACTTAGTCAACACATACACGGAGTAGAATAGGATTTAAGTAGCGGTCCTAGCAGAACTTGGCAGGATTCGGTAGACTTGGCAGAATATAGCAGAATGCGGCAGATTGCCGTCAGATTGTCATTTTACGGTCAGTCCCTTCTTGCTGCGTTGGTGGAAATAGGTAGGAACAGGTAGGAACAGGTGGACGTGTATAAGGTGTTATAGAGGTGTCCCGTAACACCCTACTTATTTTTCTACTTGGGTTTACCTCTAGAGAAGTTTTCTCTTAACTTTTTAGAGTGTTCCTATAAGGGTGCCGGACGAATATTAGGTTAGCCCTAAGAGTCTTTCCTATTGCTTAAGGTTCTTAACTTTAACCATTCTGGATTTCTCTTTAAGAACGGCTTCTTTAGAGCTTAGGTCTACCCTATATTACTACTAAAGTGCCTGCGCTTTTGGTTACCCCCTAGCTTCTTGCCAGAAGAGGTCTAGTTCCTTACTATATCCTTAGCGTTTAGAACCGCTTGTTTAAAATCCGTATATATAGTAATCCGCAATAGGGCTCCTATGCGCTTTATTTCGTTATAAATTACTAGCTTAATTCTAGCCTAAATAAATCTAATCTTCTCCTTTTTGTAGATACTACCATCCTCGTTTTTAAAGGGCTCTAGATCTATTAATTAAGTATAAGTTTCTATAAAGTTTATAAACTGGCGGAAATTATAGCGGTTGAGCTGTATCCCATTCTAAAATAGTTCTATATTATTATATTATATAATATGCAGATCTTAAGTCCATTTCTTTAGGAAGGTTTAAAGCTATAGCTATATAGTAATTTACTCTTTATTAAGCTAATTTAGTATAATCTAGTTTAGGGATCAATCTTTAATCTTGCTAATAATCCATTAAGTACGCTCTTTAGTATCGTCTTATATTATTAGCATCTTAAAGAAGTTATCTATTTTATAAACCCAATTATCCAACTATTAGGCATTAGGTCTATAGCGGAGTTCTAGACTACTAAAGGCCTTAGCTAGTCAGTTTATATCCTTTTTCTATTTACTGTGTAGATACCTCTCTAAATCTTCTATACCTCCTTAGGTAGGTACTAGGTAGCCCCTAAGAGGCCCTTAGCCTTAGCTAGGTTATAAAAGATTTTATCTAGCCTAAATCAAGCTCTACTAAATCTAGACCTACCCCTAAAGGTTTCTAATATATTTATTAATAGCTCCTTCCCATATAGCTTCTAAGAGCCTTATGGCAGCTTCCCAATATCCTCCTTAGAGAAAATTAGTGTAGGGCTCTTAACTTTCTAACCTTGGGCCTAAAGAAGCTCTAGCTATAGAGGTAGTATTAATACCAGTAGCTAATATAGGTTTCCCTATAAGGCTTAAGTCTTAAGTTAGTAGTTAGGTTAAATTACCTAAAGGGGTAGGCCTACTTGGCTTGTAAGCAGTCTATATATCGCCACTATACCAATTATAGGCCGGTGGTCTTCCGGGAGGGTTCCAGTTGGGTCTATTAGTATATTTCTCTAGCATTTCTAATTTAGGGGAAGATCTTAGGGTTACCTCTAGCGCTTAATCTTCTAATTGGCCTAAGTGGGGCTAAAGGGGTTCTAGTTGCTTTCTAGCAGTATTATAAGCATTATAGAGGGTGTCTGCGTTTTCCTTAGCGTTGCCGGTAACCATAGGTGTGCGAGAGTCTTCAAGCTCTTAGTGCATCTAGGTGTTAGGGCTTATTTAGCCGTCTTGCCCAGAGGTTTATATTGTTGCAATCTCTTGCTATTAGAGGGACCTTCCTATTTTAGCGCGACGGCTTTCTATAAGGTGTTTGTGGAGTTTCTATTTAGGTTATCACGAGATTTTAAGGCAGGATGGTAGATATAAACAAAAGATATAAACAAATAATCTAGTTCTTAGAGCCAGCTGCCCTTCCAAATAGAGTAAAAAGGATTTAAACATAAGGGGACTTTATAGATAGGGGGCTATAAGGACACGATTGTGGAACAGGATAGATTGGTAAGAGAGACAAATCCTTAAAGAGGTAAGGCCTCAGGGATCGTGGAGACTATATACTACGGGCACGTGCCTCCAGCACGTGACTAATAGACGTCTAAGGGGTGTCTGGGGGTTGTCCTAAGGGCAACCCAAGGTGACCGCAATAATATCCCTTATATATAGGCTTAGTTTCTTCTTAATTTAATATAGGCCTATAAACTTTTAATTAAGTTTCTTTAAGGGCCGTTAAGTCCGTAGGTTTTATATATTTAGGTAAACTATATTACCTTCCTTAAATTCCTATACAGGAGCTTATCCTTTATTTATATACTATTCCTATACTATTTAAGCGTATATTAATTTACTTTATAATAGTTCCGTTAACTACTTTATTTAATTAGCAAAGTTATATATATTAATTAACTAAATCCGTTTAATTATGGGTCCCATTATATTAATTTTAGGTTATAGTTTAAATCTAAGTTAAGGGTCCTATTTATAGGTCGCGTAAAACGGCATTACGCCTATTAATATATTTATTATATTATTTACAGTAAACTTAGCTAATAGCAGCCATTTTTTCTAGTTATTTTATAAGTAGAAGCAGTATATTTATAGGTATTATTCTATAATTACATTTACAATTTTAGTTTAATTATCTATCTTTAGATGAAATATAGTTAAAAGTTATATTTAAATACTTAATTATTTATATAGGGCTTACCAGAAATCTAAAACAAACTAGCTTCTATAGTTAAATATTATTAAATTAGGAAGTCTATATAGTTTAAAGATATACTTAACAAAACATTTAGCTACTAATATTGTATTAATTAAGTCTATAGAAATTATACATCGCATTTTTATAAAATAGTTAATAACTACTATAATATTTATAAACCTATTACTGCTAGGTAAGTTAACTATAAAGTTAATTAAGATATTGTGCTATCTTTATATTAGAATTAGTAGTAGTTAACGTACTCCTTACTTCTTTATATAAGAGGTCTTTCTATATATACACATTCTATATACTTAAATATACTTTTATATATAGTTATATATTATAGGCTAGTAGTATACTTATTAAACAATTTTATAAGTCTTTATATAGCTAGAATACCCTACTATAGGGGAGTTATATATAAATTTAAGTATTTTAAATTATAAAGGTTCGGAATTTAGAACTACTATCTTTTATTAATAATATAATTAGTTATTTTATATTTTATATTTAGCAAGTATAATATCCTTATACTATTATTTTTCTGTTTAAATTGCTTTTATTACATCTATTTCATTTATAGAAATTGATTCATATTTAGTGCCAGAATCAGACTTATCCATATATTATTCTTATATTTATATTCTATTAGCTTATTAATTTCTATTTCCTATTTATTAACTTCTAATTTATTTTTATTAAGTTCCGCGTTTAGAAATATAGAATATAATTTTTTGAAATATTTAGGAGGTAATGAAATCTATAATTAATTTATAATCTATTTGTCTATAGCATTTACAGATAAGTCCTATAATTATTATATTAATATATTAGGCTTCTAATTAAGTTTGCCTAGTTAGTATATAATCTTAAAATTAAATTATAAAAGGTATTTGGCCTAATAAATTTGGCACTATATTAATTACTTTATAGTTATAAAGTACTGCAGATTCTTATAGTCCATTAATATATATATTAAGAACAATAATCCTTTAAGCTTAGAACGCCATTATTTAAAACATTTAATAATTATAAGTAGTTCCTTATTATATATTTTATAGCTAGAAACTGAATACGCGGAGTCCATTCTACTAGGAGACATAAACCTCCACCACCTATGGTGGGGGGGGCATCCATGTTGCTGCCGATTGACAGGCAGAGTGCCTACTAAGAGCTATAGATAATGGGGGCCTTAAGCTAGCTACCCCTCCAGGTGCAATTATATGGCAATGGGGCACTGCCAAAAGTACAATTGACCTTATGATTATGGACGAAAACCTATACCAGAGACTCAAAAGGTGCTCCCCTAAAGAAGAATGGGCACTTACCTTAGACCATATCCCTATCCAGATATAACTAGATCTGGATATTAAGGCGCAACTAAATGGCAAAAGATATGCAATAAGGAAGCTTAACGTAGATAGCTTCCTCAATATAATTAAACAACAACTTTAAGACCTAGAAGAAATCTACTTAATACTAAATAAGTGAGGCTTATTGGCTACCCCTAAGGAAATTGATTAAAGACTAGAAAGGATCTAGGCAGTAATTAAAAGCGGGCTAAAAGAGCACTGCCCGGTTTTAAAACCGGGCCCCTATACGCGATATGTATGGTCCGCATAGTACGCGGCCCTTGTAGCCGGCTAATAACGAGCAAGGAGGAAATATATAAGCAGCCATAATTCTAAGGACGAAAGATAATATAAAGACATAAGAAACTAGCTAAAGAATACCCTAAGAAAAGAAGTAAGGAATAACTGGAGACGGTTTATAAACGAATATACTATTAACCTGAGTCTCCCCTATAATAAGGGCCTTTGGACCATAGCGAAATGGGTAAAGAAAAAGGTGGGACGCCTAGTAGAAGATCTATACCTACTACCCTTATAAAGAGTAGGCAAACCACAGGCTATAAGCAATAATAATAAGAAGGTAAAGATCCTTATAGAAAGATTTTTCCCTTAACCGGCTCTAGTAGACCTTAGCGACATTACTAGTAAAACACTGGTGACTTGCCTAAGGGTTGACAGCGACATAACAACTAAAGAAATGGCTAGAACTATTAGCCGCCTCTTAAATAACATAGTACTAGGACTAGATGGGATTCTAAATAAAGCCCTAAAGACCTATGGACCACTTATAGCACCTTGGCTTGCAGACGTAGCCAGAGTATGCTTTGTAATAGGCTACTACCTGCGACTTAGAAGATCCATGATAATGGTTGTCTTATAAAAAGAAGGCAAAGCAGATTACTTAATCCTAGGAAGCTACCGCCCTATTGCCTTAGAAAACACCCTAAGCAAGATCTTAGAAAAGGTTATAGCGGACCATATAGTAGATATGGCAGAGGAACACGCCCTACTACCACAAAGCTAAATGGGGGCAAGAAAGAATTGCTTAACACTATTAGCACTTATACTACTCGCTGCTACCATTAAAACTGCATGGGCTATGCGAAAGGACTTTATAGTATTAATGCTTAGCCTAGATATTAGCGGCGCCTACGATAATATACCCTATAAGCGTCTTCTATATATCCTTAGGGCAAAGGGCTTCCTAGAATGGATTATTTAATTTATTTAAGGATTTACAGGCTAGAAAGAAATATTACTGGTCTTTAGTGGATACTAGAGCCCCCCTATTGCAGTTATAATAGGAATACTATAAGGATTACCTCTATTGCCTATACTCTTCCTCTTTTTTATAAGCAACCTGCTTGATACCTTTAAGGAAGGGGCGACCCAGGGGATAGGCTTTGTTAATAACATAAACCTAATTATATATAGGCCAACAGCCGCAGAGAACTGTAGGACACTAGAGAAAGCCTATAATACCTATATAGAATGGGCAAGACGACATAGAGTCTAATTCTTACTAGAGAAATACCAGCTAATCTATTTTATAAGAAAATGTAACTAATCTATAGATCTTTAGTATATAATCCATATTTAAGGCTTTGGGGGTTAACCGGTTTAAGGCCTAAGGGTATTGGGAGTATAGGTAGATAGTAAGCTCTGGTAGAGCGTATATGTGGCACAAGCGGCTCGTAAGGGCCAAGTATAGTATATTGCTATGTCTAGGATCGTTAATTCTATATAGGGTCTATACTTCCAGAGGTCACGCCTACTATATATAGCAGTTATCCGGCTAACTATGATGTATAGATCTAGTATTTAGGCCACTGGAGAAACTAAGAAAGGCCCCTCTAAATTACTCCTTAAACTACTCTAAAAGGTCTAAACAGCCTGCCTTAGGAGTATAACAGGCGGGTATAAGCGAATGGCTATAGCACTGCTTAAGAAGGAAGCCAATATTCCCCCCCTATAACTATATATTGAAGCTGATGTAATATAAAGGGTGTAAAAGGAACGCAACTCTAATGTTATAAAGTATATTAAGATACGCCTAAATAAACTATAGAGGGACCCTAGGGTGCCCTATAGGAGAAGGAACCAATAACCCTAAAGTAGGGAAGATATATTAGGAAAACAGGTAGAGAAAGTAGAAGAAGAATAGTATGGCGCTAGGGCCTAGGCCTATATAGAGGAGGAAGGGAGACACGTAAGAGGCTAGTAAAGATAATAGTAAGGGAGAGAAAGAAGCTAAAGTAGAGCATAAAAGAGTACTAGAAAACCATTAACTATAACACAATACTAGTTAGACCGACGCTGGAGAGATAAATAGGAGTTAAAGGTATAGAGGTAGACTTAGGTAAGGGGAACCTAAGCCGTAGTATGGGTAATGCTATGGGGGGTAAATACCTAAGGGCTCTAAGAGGGCCTAATAAAGGCAGAAAATATAATGGCAACACTCTTAAGGACAGGAATAATAGGACTAAAAGATTGGCTTTACTGGGTAGGTGTCCTAGTAGGTAGCCCAAGGTGCGAATATAGCTGGCTAAGATAGACACCAAAACACGTAATACTGTTATGCCCCTTACGCACTAGCTAAGAAGCAATGCTCTTAGCAGCTGGTATAGAAAACTATAATACACTGCTTTTAACATAGAAAGGCCTTAAGGTGGCTACCTGGTGGCTTATTAGCTAAAATGTGCTAGACCAGTTCTAGGTTGCAAAGGAAATAGCAATAGAAGGTAAAGGGGCGAGTAATAGGCGCCCCCTAATAACTCTATAGGAGTAGAGTATAGTGTGTGATACTAGTGCGTCCGTAGGTTTATTACGGCAGCAGTGGTTCCCAAGGAGGTTAAAAAGTAAGGTAGTAGAGCACCACTGGTAACTTATAGGCGACTTATAAGCGAGCCCTAAAAGGCGGGGAGACGGATTATGGGGTTTTCTTAAATAGAGTTTTCTCCCTATATGTATATAAGGAGTAGTCCGCGTGGGCCTAATAGAGATCCGAATCGGACGTTAAGCAATAAATAATAATAATATATTTTATAGTTTAATTTAGTAGGGGCAAGTTTCTAAGAGAGAAAGGCTACTAGATATAGCTTACCGTTCTTATTATATTATAATAACACTCCCCCTAATATATAATTAGACAAGTCTATTTTAACAATATATTTAAGGTTAGGGTTAAAGTGAGTAAAAATTAGAGCAGTTATAAAATAATACTTTAGGTTATTAAAAGCTTATTTACATTTAGTGGTCTATTTAAATTTTAAAAATTTTCTTATTAGGTTTACTAACAACTAAACAGTTTCTAAGAAGTGGTTAATAAATTATTAATAAAAATTTACAAATTTTGCTAGGGCTTTTCTAGTTTATAATTACGGCAACTTTCTTAGGGTTTATTTTAATTCCATTATAGGATATTATTAAGCCTAAGTATATAACCTTAGACGCATAGAACTTATATTTCTTAATATTACATTATAGGCCCGCATCTTATAGGTGTTTAAGGACCATCCTAATATATTTCCAATATTTAGAAAGTAAGGACAAGTAGATTAAAATATTATTAATATATACGGTAATAAATATATTAAGGAATTTACAAAGTATATTATTAATATATTACTAAAACATACTAGGACCGTTCTTTATACTAAATAGCATTACTAGCTATTTAAAGAGTCCCTATTACATATAAAAAGCCATATACTTTTTATCTCCTTTATATATATAGATTTTATTAAAGGCGGTAACTATATTAAGTATAAGGTAAGGATGTAGATAGGGAGCTCAATAATGGAACAATAGGGTATATTATATAGACAGACGAATCCTTAAGGGAAAGAGAGGAGTCTATGTACAAGGTAGGAAGGGTATTCCCTAGGTATATACAGCGCACGTACCTTATGGGCGAGTTATCCCTAGGTTGCCCCAGGGTCGCCAGTACCTTATAGCTATATAACTATTTACTTAGGTTTCACCTAATAATACCCCCCCCTTTAAAAGGATTGTCCCTAATCCTTTATATACTTAAGCCTTGATAAAACCCTATAAAAAACCTTAATAAGGAAAAAATTTAGAGGGGAAAGAGCGTCTTAATTTTGTGTATAGAGAGATAGGTAGTATATATACGCGGCGCGAAGATGTTAAGGAACTTTAACCGGCAGTTAAAGTTGTCTAATTAGTTAGATTTGCCTTACCAAGACTCCCCTATATTTAACCAAACCAATAGTAATTTTCTATGCCCAGTATAGAAAATCCTAATTGGTCTATTTAATACTTGGAGCTAGTAAAGCTTAACGCCGTTACCTAAATTTAGTAGACCATTAAAAATATTACAAAAGCTCACTTATATAGGCAGGTCGCTAGTACCTTATAAGTAGGTCATAGGTTATTTATATACAGCCAGATTCATAGACGGTAAGGCTATATACCTATTAAATCCGCCGCTGACCCTACTTTAGCCTTACGCTATACTGGCGTAGCGCTGTATATACTTTATAGGTAGGTTATAGGTTATTTACATATAGCCAGATTTATAGACGGTAAGGCTATATGCCTATTAAATCTGCCGCTAACCCTACTTTAGCCTTATACATTATTTATATAGCATATACGTAAAATAGTATAAGTTATTGGTATAGGTTACTACCAGCGAGTTACTAGAAGGTCTTAGATCCTAGTTAAGTAGACCCCAGTTAAAGCGGGCCTATTCTCTAATATAAACAATCTGCTAAGCTGGCATAGAGTAACGGACTAGGTCTAAAAAGGGTACTTTCTAAATTAAGTTTCGTTATCGGCGTTGCTATAGCCTCGCCTATAAGTCGCCTGCGATTTACTAGCACAACCAGGTTGCATTAGAGTGTGGCTTATATAGGATATTAATAAATCACGCTTCACCCTATATATATACTATAGTTCTTACTATAAGCGTTAACTTGTTTTTTAATTCCTTAGGATGTCCTCTGCTCTGCTTTTATGCAGGTTATATTTTAGCAGCGGCGCTTGCTTTTTGCCTGCACTTCAGCTACAAGGCTAGGGTATCCTGCTTACGGTACTCATCTAGCAGTTGTTAACGATTTTCAAGTTCTATCTCGTATTTCTATTTGTTATACTTATTTAGCCATCCTAGCCATTTAATAAGGTACTGCGGTTGTCCAGCACAATCCTAGTAGGCAACTATTGCTTCTACTTCCCAACTGCCTTCCTTAAGCTCTTCTACTGCTAGGGGTTAAAACCTAGGGCGTAACCTATAAGGCTCTAGTAGGGAGACATAGAAGACTAGGTAGAGCCATGCCATAGTAGGTAGAAGCTCTAACTTATATGCTTGCTACCCTACACGCTCTAGGATCTAAAACGGTCCCATAAACTTACAGTTAAGCTTCTTATAGGGACATTTTATATAGATATTTTTGGAGGAGAGTAGGACTCGTTCACTAACGGCGAAGTGCTTGGCTAGATAGTGACAATTATAGTATTCTGCCTAAAGCTTTTAGGCGTGCATTATTAACGCCGCCGCTGCCTTATATATAAGGCGCAGGCGTTATAGATACGTCTCTGCGAGTTGGATATTTATCAACTTAGACTCCTTCCTACCTTACTAGGCGTCTTAGACGCTATTTAGGACTCCGTCCAGGACGTTTAGTAGCTGGCCATAGGCAGGCTTAATAGGGGAACGCTTTATTATGGCATAGACCTTAGAGTTATAGGCAAAGGCTGCTTCTTTAAGTAGGGAGGCCCAATTAGACTGTTCCCAGTTCATAAATATATGTAGGTATACCTCAAGCTCCTAGTTCTAACGCTCCGTCTAACCATCTATCTGTGGGTAAAATACAGTGCTAAGTTTATATTAAACGCGGAGATAGTAGCATATAGTGCTTTAGTACTCGCTTATAAATACACTACCCCTATTAGAGACGATATTATCTAGAGGTCCTATTTACGCAAAGACTCTAAATAAGAGTTCTATAAGTTGCGTAGTATTAATTATTTTATATACTAGATAGTAGTATACTAGCTTTATAAAACGGTCTACAAGGACAAGGATAGAGTTATACTCTACGCCATTAGGAGTCTTGGACTCTAGGAGATCTATAATAAAGTTAAGTAAATAATACCACCAAGCTCTGGTAGGGACCTAAAGAGGCTATAGCTTACTATAAGGTTTATAGCGGCGCGATTTAAAGCATTAATAGGCATTATAGTTATCCAGGTATTTACAGAGGTCCTAGGTAAGGCCGTTTTAAGTATACTTCTGCGCAATTACCTTAAAGGTATAGTTAAAACTATAGTAGCCGCCTATAGGATTGTTATAATTCCACTTAAGGATCTCCTATTATAGTAATATGCAATTCAGCACCTAGACCTTATTATTTTGCCTTAAAAGTCCTTAATTATCAAGGGTGTAGTCCTTATTACCAGCAGGGACTTGCCCCTAAGTTCACTAATTATATATAGAGTATATAAAGGCGTCCCTTTTTTATACTCTATAACTAAAATTAACCAGTGACTTAGGGGGGTGTTCTATAAACGCTATTTCGGCTAAGGCAGCTATTACTACCTCTTGCCGTGGCATAAGACTCTGCGTAAAGTTAGTACCAGTAAAGTAATATACAATGCGTAGGTAACTTACTAGGTTATTATAGGGGACCATAGCCTGGGCCAAGGGGTCTTCCCTAGGGTTAAGCGCCATTAGGTCGGTTAAAGTGGTCTTAAAGAGAATAGTAGGACGCTCTGGTCCGCCAGTACTAAGTTTATAAGAGTTACTTATATGCTATATATATGCTACTTACTAATGTGGTATAGTAGCACCAGGGCCGCCCACAAGGCCTATAACCCGCAACTTTTACTATAATATAGGTAGCATGGCATTAAGGACTGTCCTCTTACTACCATCTTTAAAGCCTTTAGCATAATCCAGGCGCTAGGATAGTGCGTTAGCGGGATTTACTTTGCCTAGCTTATATTTAATCTTAAAATTAAACTTAGCCAGTTTCTTAGCATACTAGGCCTAGTAAGTAGATAAGCTTTTAGTAGTTATAAAGTACCTAAGATTATTATAATCGCAGAGCACGCGCGTTACATGTGCGGCGTATTTAAGGTAATAGCGCCACGTCTTAAAGTATTGCACTATAGCGAGCAGTTCTTTGTTATACGTATTATACTATACTTCTAGGCCAGTAAGCTTCTGACTATAATAAGTAATTAGGTGCTAGTGGAGTTAATCTTCCTACCCTAAAGGCTGCAGAAGTATACCGCTATAGGCATAGTTAGAAGCGTTAGTAATTACCATTAGGGGTAAATTAGAGTCAAAGTGGCGAAGTAGAGGAGCCTATATAAATGCGGCGCGTAGCTTATAGAATGCCTACTAAGCGTTATTAGGCCAGGACTAAGGTTAATACTATTTAGTAGGCCCCTTTAACTTACACTTTTGCTTCTTCTCCCTATCTAACATTAGGTTGTAATACGCCTATATAAGAGATATATATAGGGGGTATGCGGTATCTAAGTAGTTCTAGATAAATTGCCTATAGAAGTTGGCAAAGCTAAGGAAGACCTAGATATCCCTATAGAACTTAGGCTTAGGCCATTCCTTAATAGCTTTTACGCGGGCAGGGTCCATTATAATACCCCTAGGGGTAATAATAAAGCCTAGGAACTTAATGTTCTTAATATAAAAGATACATTTTAACAGTTTGGCGTCTAGGCCCTAAGCGCGGAGCTATTGCAGTACCTGCTTAACGTGCTTAACGTGCTTATCCTCATCATTTAAGTGGATAAGAATATTATCTAGGTAAACTACGTAGATGGTATCCACTAGGGTTCCTAGAGCTTTATAAATATAGCTTTAGAAAGTTATAGGGGCGTTAGTAAGACTAAAGGGCATTACTAAGTACTTAAAGTAACCGTAGCGTGTCTTAAATATAGTCTTCCATTCATCTCCCTTTTTAATATAAATCCTATAGTACGCATTACAAAGATCTAGCTTTGTAAATATCTTTATATAGCTAAGCCTATTAAAGAGTTCGCCAACCAGTAATAGGGGATACTAGTTTTTAATCGTGATCTTGTTTAGGCGTCTATAGTTAATATATAGCCGCATTATACCTTCTGCTTTTGGTATAAAGAGGATGGGCGCTCTAGCAGGTGACTTGCTGGGCCTAATCCAGCCCTTCTTAAGAGCACTATCTAGGTACTTTTATAAGATCTATAACTCTTTCTGCAAGAGGTTATAGAGGGGCATTTATAGTAGCGTCTTACCTTCTTCTAAGTCGATTGTATAGTTATACTTAGAGTTCTAAGGTAGTATACTTGCTAGCTTATTAGAGAAGACATTGATCTCCTCTTTATATATATCTGGTAGGCTAGGGTCTGTGGAGGTTAAGGCAACTATTATATAGTAGTGTGCTTCTGGGAGCCAGTAAAGAGAAGGGTATAGCTAATATGCGTTTTGTAGGTATGCTTATACTAAGAGCACATACAGCTCTACTATAGTATACTTAATAGTTTTAGGGTTTTAATTACCTCCCCCCTAAGTTAAGGTAATCTGCACTAGCACTAGAGGGTCTCTATAAGTACTTGCTGCTAGTAATAACAGGTCCTCTATTATATTTATAACCAGTGTCTCTACATCTAGAGGGTCTATATAGGTACTCGCTGCTAGTAATAACAGGTCCTCTATTATGTTTACAACTGGCGTAAAGAAGGAGTCTTCTGGCTATAGCAAATAGACTATTTCGCCAGCCTTAATGTCTGCTAGGAGTATATTAAGGGTAACTATTTAAAGGCGTCTAGGGTCCAAAGTATCCTAGATAAATTATCCAGAATAGAAGCTAATTAATAGATCTGCTTCCGCAAGCTAATCCTATCTAAGAACTATATTATAACTATTAAATAAGCCACCCTAAAAGGTCTAGGAGCTAATAGTGCGAGGGGTACCCTAGGAGTTACTAGTGGTAACTATTAGATTATAAGTATCCTAGATTATTATCTGGTTGCTATTAAGGAAACGTGCAATAGGTTTATATAAATATAGCGCGTGGCTTATAGGCAGGTTAAACCTATAGATAACGTCTTAGTTAATAAGGTTGATTTAGCACCTATTATTATATAAGTAATATAGGCGGACTTTACCCTAGGGCGTATTTATCGCAATATATACTATAATATGTTTCTTCTCTCCCTCTATATTAAGCCCTAGTTGCAGTTAAGAGAGATATGCTACTAGGGCTTTAGATTTTCTAAAGGTTGGCCTAACTTATCCTTATTAGCTTACTTCTAGTGTTCTTTACAGTAGCTACCTATAGGTCTCTTTTAACTCGCGTATGTACTATTGGCGTCTAAGGGGTTCTCTAGGCCATCCGGCTTTTAAGTAGTCTCCCCTAGAGCTTGCTTTGAAAAGCGTCGCCCTTTTTAGGTTCTATTCCCTAAACCTAACTTTATAGAGCCTATACTGCGACCACGCTTTATATGTAATAATTTGCTACTACTACTTACGCAACCTTCTGTGAGCTTTATAGTGTTAAGCAATTGCTCTATACGGTGGATTTTGTTAAAGAGGTCCTTGGTGGTTCTTACCTATTAGGCAAAGTTCTAGCGGAAGAGCTCTGCTTATAGGTAGGCTAAGAGATATAAGAACTAAAAGTCTACCTATTACTTAGGATTAATAAAAGGGGTATATAAGAAGAGGTCCTCTAAGCTATATATATAAGCTAGGAAGACATCGAACCTCTAGTTCTCCTTTATAATAGCCGTATAGTATATAATAGCGTTATTAAAGTGTCTTACTATGGGGTTCCTAATCTAGTCTTAAACCATAGTCTTAAACTTATCCTATAGTAAAGGACCTTTATCTTTAGTACCTAACTAGCAATAAACCAGTTAGGCAATTATCTTTTATTTTACAAGACCTTTAATAGCCCAGCGCGTACGTCGCTCGCAGTTATAGTTAGCATTATTACCCTTAAATCAGTTTTTAACTGCGGCGATCCAGCGGTTAAAATACTGTTAAGTAGTACCGCCAATATTAGGTAGTGACTTCTTAACTAGGGTGTTAAGATTTGTTTAGCGTATACATTCGCTACATAACTTGTGCTCTTTACTAGAGAGATAACAAGAGGGCTTTATTAAATTAATAATGCTCTATAAGTTAGCTATTTTCTTAGCCAGCTCATCTAGCTCCTTTATATTAGCAGTATTTAGTAGAACGCTGGTAATCTTATTAAGCTCCTATTAAGCCCAGGTATATAAGTCAAACTAGTCTCTAGTGTTTACAGGTAGCTAATTGTTTTAAGGTTTAGAAGGTAGATTAAATTCTACTAGTGTATTTCTAGCGGTTTTGTCTACACTAGATCCTAAGGCGTTTAGCGGTTATATTATTAGTATATTACCGTTAGGTGCAGGCATTGGTTTTCTTTTTAGAGGTATTATAGAAAAATTAAACCGGCTATTCTCCTAAGGGGATTAGTAAGGATTTAAATATAAGGTAAAGATGTGGATAGGGAGCTCAATAATAGGATAATAGGGTATATTGTATAGACAGACAAATCCTTAAGGGAAAGGGAGGAGTCTGTGTGCAAAGTAGGAAGGGTTTTCCCTAGGTACGTGCAGCGCACGTGCCTTACGGGCGAGTTACCCCTTGTTAGATAATCTGTATTCTCTAAGGCGTGGGACACGTGCACGAGTCACGTGCACGGGGCACGTGCATCGTAAATCTCTTCATAGAGCCCTAGGGGCCCTAGGTCAAAAAATCGACATCAATCAACGATTAAGTCAAGATCATCAATCAATCAACCATTTCATCAATGAACTCATCTATTTAAACTTCATGACAGTTATAAGCCCAGTCCGCCGACTTAAGAAGCTAGTCAGCTATTATTCAATCATTTAAAGAAATTCTACCTTATTGTTAGACTCTAATACCTTATCGTTAAGACGCAGACTCTAATAGAAATACTACCTCAATTGTCACAGGACGAGATTCCATGAGATTCCACGAGATTCCACGAGATTCCACCTTAATCATTAAAGGACGATTCTAATAACAAGGACGATCCTAACAACAAGGATGATCCTAATAACAAAATACCATCTCAATCCCTCCTTTGCCTATTAGTTAAATAACTCCACCAACGTTAAGCTCGTTGACGACGATTATCCTCAATAAGTTAGAAGACTGGGAGCAATGGCTATAGCAACTCCAAGCCCTTATAGATCAGCGAATTTAGGCCCACGTTGACCCAGATAGTGCAGCACCTCAATAAGGTCTACTATAAGAACCAGCCTATCTAGAAGTTATAGATTTTAATAAGAATGCAACCTTATATGCGCAGCTCTTAACGAATTAACAGAAAGCGTACGAGAACAGCAGATAATACTATAACTAGGACATAAAGTATTTCCTAAGACAGGAAGATTATCTTTAACAGATCCGCACCTAGATCACGTCTATAGTATTGATTTAGAAGAAGCTACTACTTAACCCTTCCTTAACAGTTAAAGAATGGCTATCTTGGCTAAAGGAGAATACAGAACCTACCTCATTGTTTATTAGGAAGAAGGTACAATACTAGTACACGGAAGCCCTTAAGGGGTTTAAACAGTTATCAAAATTAAACTAATGGCTAGATTAATGGGAACACGCAATATCCCTAGGAGAGAAATATAAGATCCCTTAAATATCCAATAGTATCTGGCTTCAAGATTTGGTAGAAGTTATTTAACCTTTTAGCAACGCCTACTGTATAAAGTACACTACCGAGTTAAATAACCCTTAGAAGTCAAGATCTTCCAAATACCACAGAGTAGTAAAGGAGCTGCAAGAAGGACTTAGAACACCCTTAAAGAAAGCTAATGCTACTATAAGAGGCAGTACCTTTAATGCAGACTTTATAGAGCAAGCCACTAAGGATTACTCTAATACTACTAAAGGTTTACGAAGAGGAAAGGCCTTAGCACGCAATAGACGCTTAAAGAGAGCCGGGATACTAGTGGATAAGGAGACGTCCTACAAGAAGCTAACACCCAAGTGCTTAGCGTGTGGAATATAAGGACACTCCCTATAGGACTATTAGTGTTTATTTAAAGACAAGAGACCTGTAGGAGTTATAATAGGAGATGCGCGCATTAATAGGGCACTAAAAAAGGTAGAAAAGAATAAGAATCTTACTAACTAAGTTGCGAAGATTAGACTTAAAGAACAAGAAAACAAGGCCTAATAATAACAGGATAAGAGCCAGGAAGTTAAGATTAAGGGAGAAGCTAATGCAATATTCCTAAAATTATATTACACCGGTCAAACCCATCCACTAAAGCTATTAACTATTCTTAACTTAGGAACCACTCTCTATATCTTTAATAACCTCTCTCGTTTTTATAATTTTAGGAAAGCTCTAAGACACAAATATATCACCGCCGGCAGCTCAGAAGTGCCTATACTAGGCTATAGCGATGTCACTGTCCAAATCATAAAACTAGACAAGAGTAAGGGAACCCTATATCTTAAGGACGTTGCCTTTTGTATAGACTTCAATATAAATCTAGTATTATTCCGTTTGCTTTAAAAATAAGGGTTCTACTAGGACAATAAAGGAGATAACAATCTTCTAGTTCGGAAGGATAACACAATCCTATATTAAATGGAAGAACATTACGGATAATAGACTATTAAATACGTCTAACCAGGAAGTTAATCAGCGTTTAATATAAGCCGACTGCTACGCCGCTAACGGAAGCGCAGAGCATTGTTAAAAGACGCTTATCTAGATTTAAAAGGTAATGCGTATTTATAGTATCTGCGTTTAGGTTATCCAGGACCTATAAGCCTTTATTATTTAGGTCTCAACGCCCTAGAAGTTAAGCTTTAAGGCCCAAAGATAACGGAATGTTAATATTACAGTCTCGCTAAAATCAAGCGTTAGGTCTTAAGAAGGTTCTTGGAATAGAATATTAATAAACCTTATCTTAACCTCTATATTGACTAGACTGACCTTAAGGAAGCGCATGCTAGATTCGTATAAGTTATGTTTATCTATAACACCTTCTTAGGGAGAACCTTCCCATATTTTATAACAACGCATAGCGAAGAGAAGGAGACACTATAAGTACTTAAAGATTTTATCTAATAGATTTATCTAAGGCATAACCTTAAGGTTAATACTATTAGATCAGATAACAAGCTAGGGAGAAGGAGAACCCTTAAATAGCTATAAACCTAAGGGATTATATTTAAGCCTTTGGCGCCTTATACCTAAGCTTAAAATGGTACCGCCGAACGCTCAGGGGGTGTAATTATTGAGAGAGTATATATAATAAGAATTACTGCCAATCTACCACACAATCTATGGAAAGAGATAGTCGACTATATAGTCTACCTTTAAGATCAAACGCCACGGGAAAGCAATGGTTGGAAATCGCCCTATAAGAGGTTCTATACCTTCCTAGCTAATAGGTCAAGAAAGCCGCAACTAGCGCACCTAAAAGCCTACGGCTGTAGGGTGTACGCGATAACGTCAGACGCCCAGCTAAAGAAGAAAAGGCTGAGTAAGCTAGATTCGTGAGCCCATATCAGCTACCTCGTTGGCTATAACTCTACCAATATCTACAGGATCTGGATCCCATATAAAGGTATCGTTATCTCTACTAGGGACGTTATCTTTAACAAGAAGATGTTCTTTAACGGTAAGCGAATAGACATCTCAAAGGACCTACACGCTAAGTTAGATACGCTAATTAAGAAGATTTAACTCCCTAATACTTTAACCAAGAATAAGGTCCTTCTGGAAGATAATAAAGAAGTATTTAAACCGTTAATTTAAGAGGAAGACGACGACGTTAATGAGCCAGTTTAAACCTTTAATAAGTTAGCAGATCTTAAGCTTGCAAGAGCTCTTAAAGATACGTATTATACGCCACCTCTAACAGAAGAAGACAAAGAATCTCTATATACCTTTTATATTGAGTATCCTACAAAGTCAGATGTACAAGGTACTGATTAGGATATTATTAGCCAAGTAGGAGACAGGTTTTACATTTAGGGGGTGTTTAATAACTCTATTAAGGACTCATTCAAGGAAGCCTGCAATGATAGGTTTAAAGACTTTGTTACCAAAAGAATTACATTAGCTTATTACGGCGCCTTCTTAGCAGGAAGGAAGTTTAACCTTAATAGTTAACTTAACGACAGTAAGCTAAAATCAGGTAGAATACGCGATATTAAATTATATAGGAAGAACTTACCTCCGCTACCTTAGTTAATCCACAACCTTAATACGCATCCTCTTTAAGATTAGTTTTAAGAAGCTTAATAAGCTTACCTCTAATCCCATTATTAAATAAGGTCGTTTTAAGAAATAGATAAGAAGTATATAAAGGGACAGCAGGTCCTTAGCTTAATATAGGTATTTGTCTACAAGATGGACAAGTATAGATTTCTCCAGAAATGCAAGGCATAATTAGTAGTTTGCGGAAATTAATAGGCCCTAGGAGACCTACCTATAAGAGCTACTATATTAGCTAGTACAACCTTCCGAACACTTATAGCGATCACCGCAAAATTCAACCTGGAGACGACACAGATAAATACAGTTAATGTGTTTATCCATTGCGATCTCAACAAGGTCGTCTATATGAAGCTACCGCTAGGGTTTAACAAAGGAAAGATAGACAAAGTACTGCGCTTAAGAAAAGCCCTATATGGACTATAACGATTACCACTGTTATGGTAGAAGAATCTCACAAGCTTATTAAACAAATTGGGTTTTAAAGAGGTACCTTAGGAGCCGTATATTATACTAAAAGGTAGAATAGTTGTCTTCTTCTACGTTAACGATATTGTCTTCTGCTACCGAAAAACAGATAAGAAGAAAGCTTAAGAAGCAATCAAGGAGCTAAGTAAGGAATACTAGATAAGTACCCTTGGCGAGCTAAAATAGTTCCTAGGAATCTATATGCTACGTAATTGTAGCTAGAGGCTCCTATAGCTATCCTAGGAAGCCTATATCAAGAAGATAGCTAATTAGTATAAGATAGATCTTATAGGGCGTCTTCTGGACACTTCTATGGCAGAATCTAAACTCCTCCCTACTAATCACCAATTGATCTGTCCGACGCGTCCGTCCCCTAATATAGACCTATTAGTCCGCCCTATATCCCTACCAGCCTCTACGATGCTATATTAGAGAAAATTGGGTTTAGTACTCTATGCAGCCACTACAACGCGTCCGGATATTGCGTTTGCAGTATTAAGGCTAGTAAGGTTTAATTAGGACCCAAGCTAAGAGCATTATTGAGCGGCAGACAGAGTTATCTAATACCTATATAGCACGAGAAGCAGAGCAATCTGCTATAGAGGAGATAAAGGAAGGAATAAACGGTAGAGGGAGAGATAAAGGAATACGCGACAAAGGATAAGACGACGGAAGAGACGGTAGAGGTAAAGCGCAATTATTTATCTATGCTAGCGATGCATTATTCGCGGACAACTCCGTCGACAGAAAGAGCTCGTAAGGATATATTATAAAGCTATTTAGGGGGCCGATTACCTGGAGAGCAAACAAGTAGGGTATAGTTACGACGTTAAGCACAGAAGCTAAGTTATTAGCCCTATTACAAACAGCAAAGGAAGCTATCTTTACCAGTAGGCTGTTTAATGTAATAACGTTACGCCTAAACGAGCCCTTAATTATTAAATGCGACAACACCCAGACACTCTAACTAATTATAGAAGACACGGTAAAGCTGATTATAAAGCTCCAATACGTTAACATCTATTAATACTAGCTACGTTAGGAATACGCAATAAGATAAGTATGATTTTAATAGACAATAACAAAGGAGATGATTGCTAATAGACTTACAAAGGCCCTGCCCAAGCAGAGGTTTTAAAGTTTCGTTAATATGATCGGGATAGTAGATATTAAGGAGTAGCTGGATAAGGAGAAGCAACTGGAGGACCTAAGGGACGGTATCAGAGCAAGACAAAAGGATTTAGATAAGATTACGGTTCAATTGACTCATTGACAGATATGAGAAGGTGGCTAGCTTTGACCTTAAAGAGCTTAAAGCTAAGGGGGTGTGTTAGATAATCTATATTCTCTAAGGCGTGGGACACGTGCACAAGTCACGTGTATAGGGCACGTGCATTATAAATCTCTTTATAGAGCCCTAGGGGCCCTAGGTCAAAAAATCGACATCAATTAATAATCAAGTCAAGATCATCAATCAATCAACTATTTTATCAATAAACTTATCTATTTGAACTTCGTGACACCCCTAGGTCGCCCTAGGGTCGCCAGTACCTTACGGCTATATAACTATCTACTTAGGTTTTACCAGACATTAAGCTATATAAAGTACCATATCTTTATTAAATAGTTAAGCGTCTTTTAAATTAGGGGAATTAGATATTAGTTTTTGTTGGTACCAATTTAATGGTATAAGTGAGTCGTGTCTAGGGGCACGAAATACGTATAGTATCGTATGCTTATTTAGACGGTGGTAACTGTCGGTTCTATTAAGGTGGGCTATGTGGTCTATATACTAACGTACCTCCCCTTTAACTAGCTAGTGTTTTAGGAGTACACTAAACACGTAAGCGAGTGGGTATACCGAACGCGTAAACGCGTACTTGGTGTATTAAACGCGTAAGCACATGGTTAGTATAATAGGTGCTGTAATTATATACTAGCGGTACTTGGAAAATAGAACCACTTGTATATAGCCTCCGTAATTGCCTTAATAGAACCATAAAAGGGGTAAGAAAATACATAGGAAATCCCTCCTGAGGTGCCCTCTGGGCTGCCTTCCAAACGGTGCCCTAAGCTAGCCGTAAGCCCTGCTTTACGGTCCGTAAAATGAACTGTGCGGCCTTTTAACGGGCCGTAAATGAACTGTATAGCCTTTTGACGGGCCGTAAATAAACCGTGCGGCCTTCTAGCGGGCCGTAACTGAACCGTAAATGCTCCGTTAGTCTTGCTCTACCCATTCTATAACTTTTAGGTTGAGTTTGTTTGTGTTGATTAGGGTCTTAAGAGCTTGACATAGCTTTGCCTTAGTTATGGCGTCTGCTGGGTTATCTCCGCTGGTAATCTATTTGACCTCCGTAATCTCACGTTGTTTATAGGCCTAATGTAAGCATATTAGGTCGACTATGAGTCTCTTTTTCTGTGTTGTACCTAGCTTGACTAGGCAGTCGTAGAGAGACTTTAAATCGGTATATAAAACTAGGGGTAGCTGCTCTAATTATAGGATCTTCTAGATTGTTAATTTAATTATGGCTGCTATATTAAAGCCATGGGCTAGTGTATATAGTTTAGAAGCTAGTATACTGCGGGTTACTTATTTGCATTTAATTAAAAACCAATACAGTATATTTGCGTCTTGGTTACGGTCCGTAAGTACAATTATAAAGCTAATTTGCGATAACAGGTCCCTATTATTGGCAAAGGAGGCGTCCGTAAATACTATTACGCTAATAGAATTTAGGTTTAGCGGTATAAAAGTAAGTCCTCTTATTGCATTGTTAATTTGCTATTGGATGCGCTTATTAAGCTATTTAACATTTTCTTTTTACGGATTTACTGCCTGGGCCGTAAAGGATAAGTTGTAGGCAGATTTGGGTTAATAGACTATAGCGATATAGGCACCTCTTGTACGCTATGCAGCGTATTAGTCCTTCGTGTTTACGGTCTTATGGGTCTCTCCACGGGAACTAGTAAGGTCCGTAGGCTTTACTATAATAGGCTTTAGGTTTTAAGCTTAACGTTCCTAAGTTAGCTAAATTAAGTTGCCCTTTTGTGTAATTAAGCCTTTATTAAACTTAATTGGAGTCCGCTTAGTTAACTACTCTTACGGCTTTACTAGGAACTTAGCTTTTTATAGTTTAGTCATTTCTGTATCCGCAAAAGTTTAGTCTATTAGAAAGAGGGTATTATCTATTTAGAGTCTAACAATGCCAAGGCCGTTTAATAGGGTATATAGGAGGCAAGGGTTATAGGTTAACTACTCTATCTTAAGTTTACTAACGTGGTGCTAGTAGTACGTCTTAAACCAGTAGTTTCCAGCTTTTAGCACTCTATAAAGTGGTTTTATAACCTGTAAAATTGTTCCTAGTTATAGATTAAGCTCGAGCGGTGGCCGTATAAAGATGTCCCTACTTAGGTAGGTGTTGGACTGTATATAGGCTTGCGAGATGTCCTATAAGTAGAGGGCTATAGGTTTGGTTTGCTATAGTCCTGGCATAAGCGCAAGTATGATCCGTTAACTGACCTATTAAATTGTAGGCAATTATGTAAGGACAAGGTCCTTTCCCTAGTCATTATAAGCTTATATGACGAGCCTTAACTTTTTAAAGGCTTTGTTAGTACTAGGGTGCTTAATTTTGTTAATGAAGCGCGAGTTAAATATATGGACGTCTTGCGGAACGTCTCTCTCTATTATAACTGTAAAGACGCCCTTCTTAAGTAGTCCGTTGATCTCTTTGCGTTGTGAGTCCGTAAAAGGGGTTTCCTGTACTAGAACTGATATATTTATAGGCGGAGATTGCTTTGCGGATATACCTACAGAGGTTAGGTGATTCTCTATTATAGGGTTCTTGCGGGGGCGTCCTCGGCTACGCTTTATAGCAGGTTCCGCAGGTTTATTGGGTTTCTAGGGGACCTCTAGGGTAAGTAAGGGTGCTTCTAGTTTATCTAATTCAGTGGGTGCTTCTGGTTCGTCTAGCTTGACGTTATAGATGTTTTTGGACCGAAAATAGGGTTTTATAGACGTGCTTCTAAAGCTTGTAGGTCCGCTAGGGAGCTATACACAGCAGGTCTTATCTTCTATGGCTAGTAGACAGTAAGGTCTAGTCTAATTACCGCTTTTATGCCACACGAGGACTTTAGAGTTAAGCGGGAGGTTATATACTAGGGTTGTATTAGGTCCGTTGCGGTAGTACAGAGCGTTATTAATAGTTTGTTTGGCCTGTAATTTGACTATTTTGGCTATTGCCTTTTATATTATAGCTGCTCGATCCGTAATGGATAGGGTAGGAGGGTCCGGTTTACTTATCCTTAGGTAGGCTCCGTAGACTAAGAGGGTAGGTACCAGTCCATTAGGGCCAGTGGTATTGTTAACGGCTTTTATAGCCATCTATAAAGCCAGTTCTTTTTGGATATTCTTATACTTATCTATAATAATCTGGTAAGCTCTTTATAAAGCTAGGTAAGCTTGCTTAATAAGTCTAACGGACTAGTGCGCCTTAACTAGAACGGCTTTTATTAAAATAGCCATGGCTGTAGCGTACTATTGGAATTCCTTACTAATGAAGTTCCTACTAGCGTTGTGGGTAATATACTTACGGGGTCTAAGGTATGTGTCAATCTAGTAGGTCTGTAAAATGTCCTAAGTATATTTTGTGGATATATTTTGCAACCAACGGGCGGCTTAATAGCGGGTTGCCTCGTTAACTATATATAATACTGGACTGCCATTAATGTACATAATATCCACGTACACTAAGTGGTTAAAGTTAAGGTCCTTATAAAGGGTAAACTTAAATCTGCCTAGGGAACGTCCATATTTCTGGTAAAAAGAGCAGTATTTGGTTAGGTGGTTAATTGCCTTCCTGTTAACGTTGTTATGTCTAGAGCGTTTAAGAACTCTATATAGCTTTTTGGCTAACGGGTGGCCGAAACGGCGGTATAAACAATAGATTTTAGTACTGGTAAAGTAGTACAGGTTATAGTTAAAAGATTCCTAAATGTAGGTCCGTAAAGTCTCTCCCTATATAAGGAACGGGTGTCTAAATCGTTGTGTAATTAGTAGGGTAATATACTTACTTCCTAGGGCAGTTGCGGGGCTAGTTAAGGTGTCTGTAATATTATTATAGTAGATCTATAACCTGTCCATATCTACAAGACAGAGTAGAAAAGGGGTGTCCGCTTTTACTATATAGAAGTTAACTAGGCTAATTAGGGTCTTAACTGCGACTAATTTAATTAATACGGTTAAACCAATACTAAATTAGACGTTTACGGCCCCAGCTTACATAGTGTTAATGTCCGTATTATTATTTACGGTAGTCTTATATATAAGGTATTGTCCGTAACCTATAGTAGACTTCTTAGAGGCACCTATATCAATTATAACGCCATAGAATTCTTTAGGGGTATAGCGTTCTATAGTAATATATGCAAATAGGTCCTGTTCGCGGTCCGTAATATCCATAATAGGTCCAACGGGTGTACTTACGGGCCAGTTTTCAGGTGTAATTAAGTGTATAAAGGAGCGGTCGGCTAATATAGTTATAGTATTAAAGGCTTAACTATCCGTAAAAGGTCTAAAAGTAGTTAGGAATATCTCTAAGGTCTCCTATTCCTAAGCGTCTAAGTTAAAGTTAATTATAAGGGCTTCTATTAACTTATTAAGGGGCTCCTCTATTTCCTCTTCTTTGTATTCTAAAATAAACTAGTTAATCTAGTTATCAAGTCTCTTCCTAGACTTATTATATTCTTTCTAGGTATGCCTTATAGACTAATATCCTTCCTTGCCGTATATAAAGCACTTCTAACTAGTTTGTCTGCGGGGGTATACTTTTATACGGGAGTTGCTGTGGAGGTTGCGGGTAGAACCTAGTTGATACAGATACTGCTAGCGGTATTGGCGGTCCGTAAAGTAGGTATCTAAATTAGGTTGCGGATTTTACAGGTCTGTAATAAAAGCTTAAGTACTACCTGGTGGGTTTAAGGCTTTGTATATTGCAATAGAGGACCGTAAATTGTTGATAAGGCCAGCTACGGTGTCTATAGGCTTGTAATAGGCGTATTTATAGGGTTCTATTTCCTGGCAGGCCGTAATTAGTTTGTTGTACAAGAAGTTGTCCGTTTAAAGCTTAATATTAAGACCGTGCTATAGGTGGCGGAGGTCTTTAATAAGGATTTGTAGGCACTCTATAGTTGATTTTTTAGTATTCTTGTCTATTACGGTCCGTAACTTGGTCGCATTCTATTGGGTAAGGATATTACGCCTATATTCTGGTCCTTTAAAGTAGTTACGTGTGGCTTTGTATAGCTTATTAAAGGGAACACTAAGGGGGTTACTTTTAAGGTTGGTATAGTAGTGGTCAAGTGCTAGGCCGCGCAGTATAGTAGAGTAGGCTTGGCTGAACTTCTGTTTAGGAATATTGGCCTTCTGACAGAGGTCTATAAAGATAGTTAGTTTAAAGTCAAAGTTGTTATTTTCACCGCTGTACTTGGATTTGTTGGTGTAGAGCTTAGCTAGGTTAGCTAGCTCCTTACCATAGGTCTTTACTTAGGTAGTTTGCGGGTCTATAGCTTGTGGATTTATAGGTTGCGGATATATGGGTTACAGATCTATAGTTTAAACAATAGGAGGGGTTTAGTCCGTATTTTAGTTTGCGGGGGTATTGTGGTCCGTAATTTGGGTTACGGGGGTATTATGGTCTGTAACATAAGTACTAGGTATACTTTGGCCAGTAAGATTAATTCCAAAACTGCTTGGGTTTGTAGGACGAATTTGGTTAAGAGGGTTAGGTATAAGGCCAGCAATTATATTAAGTTTGGAAGAAGCAAAGAGTTTTTTAGTAGTGTTATACTTGTCTAGGATTTCTTCCTTAGTCTATTCCGTTCGGTCCTCCTTATATATTGTATTGTATAAGGATTATGCGATAGTGACCCATTTGTTTCTTTTAACCCATACGCTTTAATTACGTAAAAGGGTCCATAGGTTATGGATAGTAGTGGGGTTGTATTCCTTAAAGATAGCTTCTATAAAGTCCGCAAAGTCTTCCTAGTATTGCTCCTATAGGTTAACGTTTATAAGCTTAAAGTATTCGTACTTAAGGATTTTAAATTTAATATAGTTGTTAACGTTATCTATAGACATAACGTTAACTCCTTGTCTCCACTTCTTTTGACCTTTATTAACCTGCTTGCTGATGTCTACCATACTGTGTAGTGTAGTGTGGTGCGTAGCGGGTGGAAGAGGTCTTGTAAGGGTCCGTAAAATCGGTTAACGGGCCCGTAACGGTTTGTAGAAGGGTAAGGGGGTCTCCATAGGGTCTTAACAGGTCCGTAGTGGTTCGCAGGAGGGTAAGAGGTCTCCGTAACAGTCTGTAAAAGTAATTAACGGGTCCGTAACGGTTCGTAAAAGGGTGAGGGGTCTCCGTAAGGGGTTAGAGAGGAGGCTAGGGTATTTTAGTAGGATATGGTAGTCGCGTTTTTGGTATAATTGTGTTCTTAACATGGTCGCGTTAACTACTAGTACAGTAGTTAATATCTCTGATTAAGGTGGAGCGTAAACGTCTTCCAAAACCAGGGTAGATTTAAGGTAATTCTAGGTAAGGTGGAGCGTTAGACGTCTTCTAAATCTAGAGTACTTTAATTCTCTTTAACTGAAATAGGGGCTTGTAAGGTGGAGCGTTGGATGTCTTCTAAGCAAGTGCGTATCTTCTAATCTGTGCGCGCTTACTAATTAGTGTCGGTACCAATTTAATGGTATAAGTGAGTCGTGTCTAGGGGCACGAAATACGTATAGTATTGTATGCTTATTTAGACGGTGGTAACTGTCGGTTCTATTAAGGTGGGCTACGTGGTCTATATACTAATATACCTCCCCCCTAACTAGCTAGTGTTTCAGGAGTGCACCAGATGTGTAAGCGAGTGGGTATACCGAACGCGTAAACGCGTACTTGGTGTATCAAACGCGTAAGCACGTGGTTAGTATAATAGGTGCTGTAATTATACAGTTTTAAATTATAATTATATTTAAAGCTTAATAATTAATATAGAATCTTAAGCCTCTTCCTAACTTTTTAATAAATAGTATAGGTAAGGTAAATAAATTCTTTTTCTAAATGCTTATTAAGGTATTATTATATTATAAGCAGTTCTTCTTATAATATACTATATAGTAGACTAAACTTTAGTATTATACCAGGCTTAAGTTCTATCTTAAAATTATACTTATCTTGGTATAGGGCTAGTTAGTCTATAAATCTTTTTTTAAACTTATTAATTAGATTATAGTACTCTTTAGGTATAAAAGGTTAAGGGTTAAGATATTATTTTAGTTTTAGTACTTTCTTAATATCTTCTATAGTTATAGTAAAGATTTTATAATCTTATCTTTTTACTAATAAGATAAAAGGCGCAGCTTATATTATATAAAATTTAAAAGATTTTAATAAAACATCTTTGCATTCTTTACTATAATTAGCAGTTATAGATTTATTATATTAGCTTAAGGTTTATAGTAAGGGAAATTTATATTATATTAAATTTAAATAGTTATATATATATTTATAGAGTAAATAGTTTTTTAAGTAATAACTTTAGCAGTAGGTTATATGGAACTTGTAAGAGTATATATATTAGGTCCCGCCGCGCTTGCGACAAGTTCGCAAGCACTCTCAGTCTTTTTGGCCGTATGGCGACGTGGAGGCGGGCCACGTTATAGAACTTTAGTATTTCTTTAACTTAGCTAATTAAAGGGCTATCTTATTTTAGCTATCTATATCTAAGTATTATCTTATAATGCTTTAAGAGTGTTATAAATAGGGAAATATATTTAAGGTATTTACCTATCCACAATTTTATAAGAGTGTAGTATATTAGTTCGCTATATATTAAGGGTTTGCTGTTAAAGCCTTATAGGCCTTAGGGCTTATTAAGTTTCTTTAATTTTAGGCGTTAAGTTTTTATATAGTTTATATTAATAAAGCCTATACTAGTAGCTCTGCTATCTATAAGGATTTATACTTTCTTTTATTTTTTAAGTATTTAAATTTTACTAAGTATATTAAAGGAGTTATATTATATATTAGCGCTAAAAGAGCCTAGACACTTATACTTTTCTACTTTTTATTTTAAGGTATAACTTAGCCCTAGGATAATTTATTTTCTAAATTAATTAAAGGTAAAATGCTTTATAGCAACTAAGTATAATTTATAGAGTAAGTATAATTTAAGGACCGGAAGGAACTACGGCGGACCTTTTTAAAAGGGTAGGTTTAATAATTTCTTTAAATATATCTCTTTTTACTGCATCTAAAGTATTCTCTATTTATAGCTTAAGTTCTTTATTTATTGGTTCCTAAGGGTATATAAAATTAAGCGGTATTAAGGTCTATAGGGTTATATATAGGGCTTTTAGGTTTTGGAGACGGATCGCGCTTTAGGGTATATACTAGTCTTATAGAGTTTTAAACGCGAGGTATAGTTAACTTTAGAGAATAAGTTTATTTGTTACATTAAAGGTCTATATTAATTTGTTAATATATTATAGCAAATTTAGATAGGTCTTTTAGTAGTTTTTTACCTACTAACTAGACTTTAACCTTATCTAAAATAGCTTATTAAAGGGCAGCGACTCTAGCGGCTTTATTCCAATCTAGTTCGCTAATAAGGCCTAAAAATTCTAAAAAGAAGCTAGTAAAGTCTTGGTTTTATTATTATAGGTTTTTAAGTATAGTAATAGCTATATATTTGCGGTTGGTATTATTATACATTTATTCTAATAGGGAGATAAAGATTTTAAAATTAATAAAGATACCGTTATAGAAGAATAGATCTATGGCTTATATAGCGGTTTTACTTAAATAAGACATTCTATAGCTAACTGTATAATTACAGCACCTGTCGTACCGAACGCGTGCTTACGCGTACGGTACACCAACTACGCGTTTACGCGTTCGGTGCACCAACCACCCGCTTACGCGTCTAGTGCACCCCTGAAGCACTGA
>Ga0307507_10002247_pt1 | contig 41227 bp, 13 predicted proteins | sample 7_EM_MG_FD_207223 | JGI IMG/M metagenome (GOLD analysis project Ga0307507, IMG submission 207223) | Populus trichocarpa ectomycorrhiza microbial communities from riparian zone in the Pacific Northwest, United States - 7_EM | ecosystem: Host-associated > Plants > Roots > Unclassified | place... | reverse complement strand
GGCTGCGTGTCAAAAAAACACGACATAGGCTAGTCGGTCGAGTTGCCAAATGCCCTCAACTGCGCGCCAATTGCGTCAACCACCAACCATTGAGGCCATTGGTAGGGTACCATATTTTGCCGATGAAGCTATGCCTATTTAGCTAGCAAAAATATCTTTATTAACTTCTATTGGGTTTCTAGCCACCTAGAAATCTATAGAAATAAAATAGCAGATAAACTAGCTAAAAAGGGCCTTTCTAGAAGAAAAATATAATCTTTTTATACTTCTCTAGCCTATCTAGGGAGACTAGCAAGAGAAAAGATACTAGAATAGTGGAAGAATAATTGGCAATAGAATAAAAGCAAAGGAAAATACTATACTAGAATCTGTAAAGGAAACTATCCCTTTTCTTTTAAAGCCCCTAAGGATAAATATTCTAAAAATCTATAATCGGCTTTCTTTTAACTAAAACTAGAAAAAGGCTTCTTTAAATCCTTCTCTAAAATAATAGGGAAGGATAAAGAGGGTAAATTCTTTAGGGATTTAGCGCTGTACAAACCCCTATATACCTCTTACTAGAATGCTGTCACGGAACCCGACCGCAGGGGCCTCTATAGGAGAACCCTATGCTCTTGCGTACACCTCGCGTACAGCTTATGTCAGCTACGCGAGGGTATATCACCTCCTTATGCCCTCAACCCTTACGATCGATCGCGCAACGTCTTGTAGACTCCTGAAATATATACGCTTTATAGCCATTGCCCACGTTCCGTGACATTATATTGCGCCTTTTTCTTTACCAACGCTTAGCCTACGACCAATTCTACGTCTCTATAATACCGCAGACGCTGCCAGAAGTAGCGTGTCTACAAGTTACCTTACTTTGTACTCCCAAAGAATTAATAATAGTAAGACGAAATTCCTTACTAGCTACTATGTTAAACTTAAAGAACAACCCAATACCTATATTAAAACTATAACACTAATTAGTCCCAGGAGGATTTAATTTATTAGCCCTAGCCTTAACTCCTAAAGGGAAGCCTAGTAGCTTAAAACACTACAACAACTATAAGGGGGACATTAACAATGTCTTATCCTTTATTAACTATATAACCACGGATAAATAAGCTAAAGGGCTACCACCCATTAAGATCGAGATACGAGACGCTGAGATATTTATAAAAATAGTAGTACGAGAACCTAATAAATACTACTACCTTCTATAGAACTACCATCTAAAGCTTATATAAGCTAAGATGCGTGCTGCCTAAGATTATAATATTATCCAAGACCTATAAGCTTGTAAGGCGCTCGCTAATAACATATATTAAGAGATTAAAGATGACCTCCGCGCGTCTAAGCATGACGTCTAACGATTAAAGAAGACCAAGATTATACTTATTACTATAGTTACTAAAAGAGAAGGTATAATTAAATACCTACAATCTTAACTTAACAAGCACATTTGTAATAATACTAGACACCTCTCTACTATATATAACGCTACCTAAGTCTCTACGCCCCCGGCAACCTTACCTACTTAACGCTTAACAGAAGGTTAGTGCTAAGCAGCTTTACCTAACAGGAACCCCTACTACAGCAGCGGTAATAATAAAAGCTATAACAATCAAACCTAAACTACTACTATAGGGTCTAATATACGCTACCCTAATCCCCTAATCTTTAAGGGTAACCGTAAGGAATATAGCTACTGGAAGATGTAAACCTATAAGAAACTAACCTAGAGCGCCTACCTTTTCCCTATAGAAGATACTAAGATTGGCTATATTATTAGACAAACAAAGGGCATCCCGTTTAATAGGCTTTTCGCTTAATAGGAGACTAGCAGTCCCTAAAAGTAGTAGTCCTACTAGGAAATCCTTAATAACCTTAACTAAATATACCATAACTATAACCTAGTGGCCACTAGTTAAGCTAAACTATGCGCCCTAAAGATAAGTCCTACTGAATTATTTAATGAGTTCTATATTAAATTCTAGGAATACACCAAAGTCCTCGCCTGAGATAATGCTAAAGACCAGGAAGATCTCCTTAAAAAAGTTACTTATCGCCTTAGTTACGCAGCCGCCAGCCACAATTATAACAACGTTTATAATATGGTAGCAGCCCTATAGAAGATTAAACGACAGCTAAACCAGATTACTACCGCAAACCTCTACCTAAAGACCTCCCTATAGAAGCCCTCCGGACCTACTAAACTACTGACACCTACTACCTTAAGCAACACTACTGGTCCTAATATTGACCTCTCTATACTAGCCTTCCCAAAGAAGCTACTAGACAGAGAGCGCAAGCTACTCCAGAAGCTAAGGCGTTGCTATAGATACTATTAAGAAGGCTGTTATAGCTATAGCCTAAACTGCCCAATGGCTAGGTTTAGTAGCTGCCGTTAAACACCTAACCCTATACCCTAGACACTAAATATGTCGCTACGCGCCGCTACCGCACAAGACGAAGATGCAGTAACAGTAGTAGAATTAGACGCGGAAGCGGAAAACGCAAAGTCCTAGCCCTAAGTTGTAGGTTGGGACACTCTAACGATAGAGGGATCTATATATTAGCTTACTTAATAAATAGCTTAATAAGAATAAAAGAATAGAAGCAAATAGTCTTACCTATAGAGGGAACTACCGCTAAAAAATAATATAAAACCCGTTCTATAATTAACTGCGGAGCTACTAATAAATTTATAGATACCTAATTTATATATACTTATAACCTACCTACCTTACCCCTTGCTAAAGCCTGCGCCCTACAACTCACTAATGGTAGTTGTACTATATAAAAGATTACCTATATAGCATAACTTTACCTAAATATAAATGGACACTAGGAGGAGCTCTAGGCCTATATTATACTACTTATAAACTACCCTATTATCCTTAGAATAAACTGGCTTAAATAACACAATCCCACTATTAACTGGCAAAAGAGAGAAGTAACCTTTAACTCTAAATACTATAGAGAGACTTGCCTAGGGCATGGCCTAGCCGCCTCTATCTACTCTCTAGGATATTAACCTAAGGAAACCCTTATTACCCCACCCACAACCAACTGCTACTATGTAAGCGCTGCGGCCTTCTACCGTATAGCACATAGGAAAGGCTAGACCGTTACCGCAGCCTCCTAATTATAACTATATAAGCTTAATAAAGATTAGGACTACGTCCTCTATAGTAATAGGATAGATATAGTTAACCTCCTAGAAAATAATGCCCCTATAGAACTCTACGGACTTTCACCCTTAGACTTTAAGAAGTTTATAAAGCTTAAAAAAGGACTTACTAGTAAGGAACTCCGTAAGCTCCTCCCTAAGAAATACCATGACTTTATTAACGTATGCTTATAAAAGAGCGTAGATATACTCCCCCCACATTAACCTAATGACTATGCCATTAATATTAAATAAGGAAAAATGCTACCCTATAAGAGACCCTACCTAATATTAAAAGACGAACTCCTAGTTATTAAAAAGTATATTAATAAGTACCTTAATAAAGGGTTTATTCGTCCTAGCATATCCCTAGTAGCCGCTCCTATCCTCCTTGCTAAAAAGCTAGGAGGAGATATTTAATTCTGCGTTAACTATAGAGGACTTAACGCTATTATAATTAAGAACTAATACCCTATACCGCTTATACGCAAGACCCTTAAACGGCTTAGCTAAGCCAAAATCTATACTAAACTTAATATTATTACCACCTTTAACCGCCTCTAAATACGGGAAGGTAACGAATGGAAAACCACATTTATATCGCGCTTTGGCTAATTTAAATACACCATTATACCTTTTAGTATATGCAATGGCCCAGGCAGCTTCTAAAGCTATATTAATAATGCCTTATGGGACTACCTTAACGACTTCTGCTCTGCGTACCTGGACGATATACTTATTTATAGCGACGACCCTTCTAAGCATACTAAGCACGTTTAAAAGGTCCTATAGCGCCTTAGAGACGCAGGACTTTATATTAATTTAAAGAAGTATAAATTCTTAGTTATAGAAGTAAAATACCTTAAACTAATTATTACTACTAAGGGTGTCTATATAGACCCTAAAAAAGTATGTATAATTACTAGATAGCAAACCCCTACCTATATTAAGGATGTATAAGCCTTCCTTAGTTTTGCTAACTTCTATTAGAAATTTATATATAACTTCTTAGGTGTTATAGCACTACTTATAGTAATAATACAAATAAAGGGCCTTTTTATAAAAGGAAGAAAAATATATCTATATTTTATCTAGATGCCTAAAAGCAAAAAGGCGTTCTAAGACTTAAAAGATATATTTACCAAAGCACCTATTTTAGCTTACTTTATACTAGGATAACAACTTTATCTTAAGACTAACTCCTTAGACTACGTTAATGCGGGCGTTCTCTCCTAGATAGGTAATAATGGTCTCCTCTACCTAGTCACATTCTACTTATCTAAGCTTATACTATAAGAATGTAACTATAAGATCTATGATAAGGAACTCCTTATAATTATATAAGCGTTTAAGGAATTCTAACCAGAACTCTCCTTAGTAGAACCTAACTAGCCAACTAAGGTCCTTACAGATTATCGCAACCTTAAGTACTTTATAACTACGAAATAACTAAACCAATACTAAGCACGTTGGAACGAGTTCCTCTCTAGTTTTAACTTCAAAATCGCATATAGGCTAGGAGTATAAGGTACTAAGCCTAATAACCTAATACGCCGTTTGTAAGACCTTTTTTAGTTAGAAGATAACCCTTATAATTAATTCCAATAACAAATAATCCTAAAAGTATAAAACTTAGCCCTAGGTATACTACCCAAGATAGAACTAACTGCCCCTTAGCTTTATACTATAGAACTAGAGTTACCCCCTAAAATTAACAAACTTATTACCGCAGCATATAACACCCCTATTAACCTATTACTGTATTAACTAACTGCCGTAAAGATTGCTGGTACCTATATACTGCCTACCAACCTCTAAAGCTTAGGCTAGATTAATATGGCAGCCTTAGAAGTAAAAGAGAATAGGCTCTATTATAGAGGCCGTCTATTTATCCCTAACTTAGAAGACCTATAACGGCAACTAATTTAAATGGCCCACAACCTCCAATTAAGCGGCTACCTAGGCAAAGGAGGAACCTATAAGCTTCTTAGCCGATACTACTTCTAGCCTAAAATAATAGACTTAGTTAAACGCTTTATAAGCACCTGCCACAGCTATAAACGTGCTAAAGTATTTTATACAAAGTACTAAGGACTGCTATACCCTCTACCAGTACCTATACGACGATGGGCAGATATCGCCATAGATTTCGTTATTAACCTACTACCTTACAAACGATATAGCCGAACCTATAAGAACATCCTTATAATAATATACCGACTTATAAAAGAACGCCACTACGTCCTAACTAAAGGCGTAGCTATAAGCGACGTTGCTGACGCCTTCCTCCGCAAAGTCTACTAACTATATAGGTTACCTAACTCTATTACGTCTAACTAAGGCACGCAATTTAACTCTAATATATAGAGGTGGATCTGCCAACGCCTTAGTATCTCCGTTAAGATGTCTATATCCTTTCACTATAAAACTATGGGATAACCGGAAAACGCTAACGCTAGTATAAAGGCGTACTTATAATAGGTAGTCGCCTATAGTTAGGATAACTGGGTAGACTACCTTCCGCTAAGTAAATTTATAGCAAACAACTGTATCTTAGCCACTATAGGACTTACCCCGTTCTTTATAAATAAAGGATATTACCTACAATCTGGTATAGAGCCACCAGAGCCTATTAATAAGAAACTGCCATATAGAAAACGCCTTAAGATGCTACTTGCTAATTAATATACAGACCATATAAAAGACCTACTTAACTACTGTAAAGGAGAGATAGCCTGGGCCTAAGCGAAATAAGCTTACTTTGCTAACTACTATAGAACACCACTACCTGAGATGCGTGTTAGCAACTGGGTATATTTAGATATATATAATATCTCTATATAGAGACCTATAAAGTCACTTAATTATAAGAACCTTAGCCCCTACTAGATTAAACAAGTTATTAATAGAGGAGCTATATACAAACTAGAGCTCCTACCTACCTTAGCCACCCGTAGGATATGGCCCGTGTTTTACCTATAGCTACTATACCTTTACTAGCCTAACCCTCTACTAGGACAAATATAGCCTAAACCCCTACTAGTACTAATCTGAGATAAAAACGAAGATAAGAACTATAAGAAGTGGACTATTAAATAAATTATTAACTCTAAATACTTTGGCAAAGGCAGAGGATGGTAGCTCTACTATAAAGCTACCTATATAGGATTTAACATAGATTAGCCAGAATAGTAACTATAGGAAGATTTTAAAAACGTAAAAGATCTAATTAGCGATTTCTACTATGTAAACCTACAGAAACTAGGCCTAAGCAGAGATTTTATACCTAATCCCCTATAGGAGCTATTATAGCTAAATCGTTATATATTACCGTTATATAACCACTCCGATAAGATGTCTAGGAACTTTAACCGCCGGTTAAAGTTGTCTAATTGGTCAGATTCTAGACGCTAAGGAGAAGCCAACTAATTAGGATTTTCTATCCCTGGGATAGAAAATCGCTATTGGCTCGCTTGCTACTAGTGCCTTGGCAACACCCTTGTACCTTACTAAGTCCCCAATAGCCTCCTTCCCCTCTATAGCCTAGTACCTTTGCATAGTAGTAACCCACAAGCTTTAAGTTAGAAGCACCTATATAAGCCCATTATATCTGTAATGATATTCCTTCTTCTAGATACCCTAAGCATTTCCCCCTATATATATATAGCAACTACAGCGTCGCCGGAGCTCCGCCTTAATAGGAGGGGGGGTAGTGTTACGGAACCCAACTATAGGGGCCTCCATAGGAGAACCCCGTGCTCTTGCGTACACCTCGCGTACAGCTTATGTCAGCTACGCGAGGGTATATCACCTCCTTACGCCCTCGACCCTTACGATTGATCGCGTAACGTCTTGTAGACTCCCGAAATACATACGCTTTATAGCCATTGCCCGCGTTCCGTGACAAATGCAAAGTATATTAGGAAGATAAAAAGGAAATGCAAAGACAAATAGGCTCTTCTCTCTCCTTAGAGAAGCTTTTTTGCACAAAGAAAGGAAGAAAGGCGCTTTTTTAATTCCTAAGCAGGACAAAAATAGCTATTAGAAAGTGGCTAAAGCAGTAGGATCTCTAGAAGGAGGTAACTCCTACTAGATTTTTAGTAAATAGACTATAGAGAGCAAAAGGATAGAAATAAACTACAAATTGGATATAGATAGGCGTTAGGGTTTCTTAATTTCTTATAGTCTTTTCTATTGTTTTCAAACCCCCTATTAGTTGTTAGCAACCTAGTATTTTACTAGGATATAGCTACTAGTACGTATTAAGCTATCTAGAAAGGATTCATATATATAGAACTATAGCGCCATAGCCTAGAGGCTATATGCGTAGTATTGTACGTAGTATAATACAATGGATTAAAAAAAACTATAAAATACATAATAAAGAAATACTAGCTATTATTTAATTACTATCCTAATGGCGCGTAGAGCTTAAAGGTATAAACTTCTAGATTAGAATATATACAGATTATAAAGCCCTAAAGTATTTTATAATAATAAAGCAGCTTACTAGTTAATAAGCCTAATAGGCTAAAATACTCTCTTAATTCTTCTTTACGATTATATACCGTCCCAGTAAATAGAACTTTTAGACTAATGCTCTAACCCAGAGTAAATAAGATATAGGTCCTTAGGATAAGCTAAAGGTTTAGTACCAGATATAGGCCCCTTTTTTATCCTAAATAGCTTAATTTATAAATTATTAAAAGGCTAGACTCTAAATAGAATAAGTTAGCACCTATTAAAGAAGCTATTTTAAATAAACTAATAGAACTAATTAACTGTATTCTAACTATAAACCATATAGCTAATTCTTTAAAGGCCTTCTATAACTAAGCTATAAAAGGTAATCCTACTTTAGAAATAGAAAAAGGATTGCTTTTATACCGGAAACGGCTTATAATTTTAGATTTTAACAACCTATAAACAGAACTAATATATAAATCCTATTATTAAGTCTTTATAGCATACCCTAGTTAAGATAAAACTTATTAACTATTATTGGCTTACTACTATTAGCGAGGACTTCTATCTAATATAAAACAATTTATTAGGAACTGCTACGCTTATAAACGCGTAGATACCCCTAGAGATTAAACCCCTAAATAGCTATAACTACTACTAGTCCCAGAACGCCTGTAGCAATATATTATAATAGACTTTAAGTTATTTTCAAAGGACGCCCACGGTCACGATATGGCCTTTATAGTAATTAACTAACTAAGTAAGCAAGCCATCTCCATCTCCTATTTTAAAACTATAACTATAAAGGATATAGCCCGTCTCTATATTAATAATATCTACTAAATAAATATACGGTACTCTTGAATTAATTATCTCTAATTATAGACCCTAGTTTATACTAAATCCCTAAAATAAATTATACTATATCCTTAGGATTAAGATAAAACTCTCTGCTATATTCTACTTTTAGACTAATAGCTAAACTAAGATTATAAATTAGTACTTTAACTAGCGACTCCGCCCCTTTATTAACTACTACTATAATAAATAGTCGGAATTACTACCTATAATAGATTATGCGCAGCTTATACTCCTTTATAGTAATATAGAAATATTACTATTTAAGTTACTCTATATATATAAGCCATAAATATCCTTTAATTAGGATAGACCTATAGGATCTATAACGGCCTGTAAACGTCTAAGCTATAAAAAGGCCTAGGCATTCTCTAAGAGAATGTACGGAGCTTAGGAGACAGCGTAAGTAATTATAAAAAAGGCCTAAGAGAAGAAAAAGGCCGATGTAAATTAATATTATCGCGAAGTAGACTTTTAAGTAGGAAATAAGGTATAGGTGTTAATAAAGAACTATAAGACCTAAAGGCTAGGCTATAAGCTAGACTACTAAATAGCTAGCCCCTATAAGATCCTTAAAGAGGTAGGGCACTTTTTTAAGGTTAAGTGTAAGGGGTATTTTATTCTTTACTTAGGTACATGCCCAGGGGCTCTTAGGAGCTACTAAGGCTAGCCTTTGGCTAGCCCTTAACACCTTTTTATAAGCTCCTTAGGCCTATAGCCCTTCCCTCCTTATTGGTTCGCCTCTATGCTTAGGGTACTACTATACCTACTCTTTACTATATCGTCCTCTTTTATCAACTCTCCTTATAACTTATACTCGGCTTACCTACTTCCTACTATACACCTAGGTAATAGCCTTACATTTAAACCAATCCTATACCCTTATAGGTAGTAGCTGGCAGTAAGCTAAGGGCTAGCTACTCTTAAGCAATTTTATACCTTATAATCCTCTATTTTTACCTAAGACGACTATGTATACTATAAGAGTAGGTACACCAGCAAACGCCTAGTAGATTATATCCGTATAACGGTATTAGAATACGGATTAGGTCCTTTACCTTTTTAGAATAATCGCGTATATTATAGAGTAGCTATACTAGCAAACGCCTGGTAAATCGCATCCGTATATAACGGTTAGATAAATATAGATTAGGAGAAGAAAAGGAGACGGTAGCTACCTAGCTAAAGGTTAGGAGCTATCCAAATTATACGCGATTATCTTCTAAGGCAATTAGTATACCCGTATACAATTAGCAGTGCTATAGTACAGCTCTGCCCTAACGGTAACCTAAAGGTAATTTAATTGCTATCTAAAGGCTTTCTAGCAAGAGTTAAGGGAATTATACGCGATTAGCTAGTAATACTCTAGGCTAACCGCGGATTACTATAACGTAAGCAGGTTCTACTAACAGAGATTAGAAGGCTAAATACTATTAAAGAGATACAGCTACCCTAGAGGCTATCTAATTGCTATTTAATAGCTATCTAAAGAACTAACGGCTAGCTTTTAAAGTCATAGCTACTACCCTTACTTCTAGATTAAATACAATCTTAGAGCTATAGCTTACCTAGGGCTACGGCCTAACCTAGAGACTCTTCGGCTATTAGCTATAGAGCTGCCAAGACTAAATTATAGGCGATTATCTCTTAGAGCTACGGCTTGACTTAGAGCTATAGCTCGCTTAAGAGCTTTGGCTTAGAGATCCTATATAATCTTGTAAGCTACGGCTTACCTTAAGCTATAATTCGCCTAGAAGTAGCAACGGCTTATTCTCAAGCTACGGCTTTAATCTAAAGCTATTGCTAGATTAAAAAGCTACGGCTTTAAGATTAATTAAAACGCGATTAAATCTTACCTTACTAGCGGACACTCTTTTCCTTTCTAAAAGACCTTTTTTCCCACCGGGTTTTGGTTATATGTTGAGGTTTTTTAAGGCTGCTTGGTTGCTTTAAGAGCTATAGCTCGCCTAAGAGATAGCAACAGCTCTTAAATCCTACGTAATCTCTTAAGCTACGGCTTAAACTTGCTGATATAACTCCATTATAATAGCGTAATTTAGAAGGAAGGAAACACGCGTATAAGCTATTTAGCTATTACTTCCTTATAAAAACTGATTATATAGTTAGGGGAAGGCAGTTATAAGCTACGGCTTAAAGATCCTATATAATCTTTTATGGAGCTATGGCTCCGACCTAGAGACTCTCTAGTTACTAGCTAAAAGGGCTGTAAGACCTAATCGCAGGCAATTATCTTATAGATCCTACATAATTAAGCCAGCTCTAAGTGGAGACTATTTAGCTGTTAGCTATAGAGCTAACAAGACTTAACTATATATAGTTGTCTCTTTAAGACTAATTGTATACGATTAAATCTTACCCTATTAGCAGACGCTCTTTTCCTTCTTAAATAGGCCTTTTTTCCTACTAGGTTTTGGCTATAGGTTAAGGTTTTTATTAAGGCTACTTAGCTAGTCTTTTTCCCTATTTCCCTATATAAGCAAGGCTTTAGTACTGCTTACCTTTTTATATATAGAAATTAATTTATTTGGGTATATAGGCTAGGGGCCAGCCCTAATAAAGGGGGGGGGCAATATAAGGGGTATTTTATCCCTTACTTAGGTGCATACTTAGGGGCTTTTAAAAGCTGCTAAGGCTAGCCTTTAGCTAGCCCTTAGCCTCCTTATAAGCTTTTTAGGCCTACAGCCCTTCTCTCCTTATTGGTTTATCTCTCTCTATATAAGGTATTACTATACCTACTCTTTACTATATCGTCCTCTTCTATTAACTCTCCTTATAACTTATGCTCGGCTTACCTACTTCCTACTATATACCTAGGCAATAGCCTTATATTAAGCTACTAGAGTTAATAAAGATCTACCTTATCTTCTCTTTAAATTAACTATAAAAGGCTATAGATAACCTATTACCTAGATAGTATAATAACCCCCCACCACTAATATAGATTATAAAAAATAAGAAATAGGAAGTTAAATGTCACGGAACGCCGCCGCAGGAGCCTCTATGGGAGACTCCCTAGCGGAACCCCGTGCCCTCACGTACGCTTCGCGTACAGCTTACGTCAGCCACGCGTAGTATATCACCTTCCTACGCCCTTGATCCTTACGATCGATCGCGCAACGTCTTATAGACTCCTCAAATACATACACTCTGTAGCCATTGCCTACGTCCCATGACATTACGTTGCGCCCTTTTTTTTTACTACTAACACCTAGCCTATGACCAATTCTACGTCTCTATAATACTGCAGGCGCTGCCAGAAGCAGCGTGTCTACAAGCAACCTCCGCACTATAATAGTAAGACGATATTCCTTACTAGCCACTATATTAAGCCTAAAGAGCAACCTAATACCTTAACCTAACCTACGACGCCAATTAATCCCAGGAGAATTTAATTTATTAACCCTAGCCTTAACCCCTAAGGGCAAGCCTAGCGGCTTAGAAGAGTTACAACTATAAGTACCCCTGAGCACCTAGCACCACCTTAAAGACAATAAGAGTTAACCAGCCTAGCAGGATGGGTACACCCCTATTAGTATAGGTGGCTACAGCGACAACCTTAACAAAATAGACACCAGCAACGTCTCATCCTTTATTAATTATATAGCCACGGAAAAGTAACCAGAAGGGCAGCCACCTATTAAGATTAAAATATAAGACGCTGAGATGTTTGCATAAATAGTAGCACGAGAACCTAATAAATACTACTGCCTTCTATAGAACTACTACCTAAAGCTTACGCGAGCTAAACTGCGTGCTGCCTAAGATTATGATATTATCCAAGACTTATAAGCTAGTGAGGCACTTGCTAATAACACACGCTAAGAGACTAAAGATAACCTCCGTATATTTAAGCGCGACGTTCAACGATTAAAGAAAGCTAAGATTGTACTTATTGCCTAGGTTACTAAGAAGGAGGGTATAATTAAATACCTACAGTCTTAGCTTAATGAGCACATCCGTAACAATACTAAGTACCTCCCTACTACGCACTATACTATCCAAGTCCCTACGCCTCCGGCAACCTTACCCACCCGACACTTGGCCGAAAGTTAGTATTAAGCAGCTTCACCTAATAGGGATAACCCCTATAACAGCAACCGAACTTAAGCCATAATTATAGGGTCTAATATACGATACCCTAATCCCCTAGTCTTCTAGGGAGACCGCAAGGAATACAGCCACTAGAAGATGTAAATCCGCAAGAAACTAATCTAGAGCGCCTACCTTTTTCCTAGGGAGGATACCAAGATTGGTTATATTATTGGGCGTATAAAGGGTACCCTATTTAATAGACTCTTTGCCTAATAGGAGACCAATAGCCCCCGGAAGTGGTAGTCCTACTATAAGGTCCTTAACGATCTTAACCTAATATATCGCGACTACGACCTAGTGGCTACCAGTTGAGCTAAACTACGCGCCCTAAAGATAAGTCCCACTAAGTTATTTAACGAGTTCTATATTAAGTTCCAAAAATACACTAGAGTCCTCTCCTAAGACGACGCTGAAGACCAGGAAGACCTCCTTAAAAAGGTCACCTATTGTCTTAGTTACGCTGCCGCTAGTCACAATTATAATAACGTTTACAGCATGGTGGCAGCCCTATGGAAGATTAAACAACGGCTAAATTAGATCTCCACTGCTAACCCTCGCCTAAAGGCTTCTATATAAAAGCCCTCCGGACTAACCACACCTATATATACTAGGTCACCGACGCCTACTACTAATACTATTACTGGAGCCAATATTAACCTCTCCATTCCAACCTTCCCACGTAAACTCCTAGACGGAGAGCGTAAGCTACTTTAGAAGCTAGGGCGCTGCTATAGATGCCGTTAAGAAGGCTATTATTGCGAAAACCCAAACTACCTAATAGCTAGGTTTGGTAATCGCCGCCTAACACCTAACTTTATACCTTAAATACCGAATACCTCGCTACGTACCGTTACCGTATAAGATAAAGAAGCAGCAGCAGCGGAAGTAGCGGGAAATGCTTAGTCCCAGCCCTAAGTCGCGAGCTAGGACACCCTAATGATGGAGGGATCTACATATTGGCCTACTTAATAGATAACTTAGTAAGAATAGACAAACGGAAATAGATAGTTTTACCTATAATAGAAACAACTGCTAAAAAACAATATAAAGACCGTTCTATAATTGACTGCAGAGCTATTAATAAATTTGTAGATACCTAATTTATGTATAAACATAACCTACCAACCTTACCCCTTACTAAAGCCCGCGCCCTACAACTCGCTGACGGTAGTTATACTACATAAAAGATTACTTATATAGCACAACTCTACCTGGATATAAACGGACACCAAGAAGAGCTTTAGGCCTATGTTACACCACTTACTAATTACCCTATTATCCTTAGAATAAACTAGCTTAAGCAGCATAACCCCATTATTAACTGGAAGAAAAGAGAAGTAACCTTTAACTCTAACTACTGCAGAGAGACCTGCCTAGGGCATAGCCTAGCCGCCTTTACCTACTCCCTAGGATATTAACCCAAAGAACCTCTAATTACACCACCCACAACTAACTGTTACTACGTTAGTGCCGCAGCCTTCTATTACATAGCATAAAGGAAGAGCTGGGTTGTTACAGCAGCCTCCCGCTTATGGCTATATAAACTTAATAAAGAATAGGATCACGTCCTCTATAGCAATAGGATAGATCTAGTAGACCTCCTAGAGGACAACACGCCCGTAAAACTTAATAAACTCTTAACCTTAAACTTTAAGAAGTTTATAAAGCTTAAAAAGGGACTTACTAATAAGAAACTCCGCAAGCTCCTCCCTAAGAGGTACTATAACTTTATTAACATGTGCTTATAAAAGGGCGTAGATACACTTCCCCTATATTAACCTAATAACCATGCCATTAATATTAAATAAGGAAAAATGCCACCTTATAAGAGACCCTACCTAATATTAAAAGACGAACTTCTAGTTGTAAAAAAGTATATCAACGAGCACCTTAACAAAGGGTTTATTTATCCTAGTATATTACTAGCAGCCACCCCCATCCTTCTTGCTAAGAAGCCTGGAGGAGGTATCTAATTCTGCGTTAACTATAGAGGACTTAACGCTATTACAATTAAGAACCGATACCCAGTACCGCTTATATATAAGACCCTTAAGCGGCTTAGTTAAGCCAAAATCTATACTAAGCTTAATATTATTGCCGCCTTTAACTATCTCTAAATACAGGAAGGCGACGAATGGAAAACCGCATTCGCATTGCGCTTTAGCCAATTTAAATATACCATTATGCCCTTTAGCGTGTGCAACGGCCCAGGCACCTTCCAAAGCTATATTAATAACGCCTTATGGGACTACCTTAACGTCTTCTGCTTAGCGTACCTGGACGACATACTTATTTACAGCAACGACCCTTCTAAGCATACTGAGCACATTTAAAAGGTCCTACAGCGCCTTAGGAAAGCAGGACTCTATATTAATTTAAAGAAGTGCAAATTCTTAGTTATAGAAGTAAAATACCTTAAACTAATTGTCACTATTAAGGGTGTCTATATAGACCCCAAGAAGGTACGCATAATTACTAAATAGCAAGCCCCTAACTGCATTAAGGACGTATAAGCCTTCCTCAGTTTCGCCAACTTCTATTAGAAATTTATATACAACTTCTTAGGCGTAGTAGCACCACTTATAGCAATAATGTGAACAAAGGGCCTTTCTGTAAAAGGAAGAAAAACGCACCTACGCTTTACCTAGACGCCTAATTACAAGAAGGCGTTCCAAGACCTTAAAAATGCCTTTACTAAAGCACCTATCCTAGCTTACTTTACACCAGGACGACAACTCTATCTTAAAACTAACTCCTCAGACCACGTTAACACAGGCGTTCTCTCCTAGATAGGTAACAACGGTCTCCTCTACCTAGTTACATTCTACTCGTCTAAGCTTATACTATAAGAGTGTAATTATAAGATCTATAACAAAGAACTCCTTGCGATTATATAAGCGTTTAAAGAATTCCAACCGGAACTCTCCTTAGCAGAACCCAACTAGCCAACTAAAGTTTTTACGGATTATCGTAACCTTAAATACTTTATAACCACAAAGCAGCTAAACTAACGCTAAGTACGTTAGAATAAGTTCCTCTCTAATTTTAACTTTAAAATCGTATATAGGCCAGGAGTACAAGGCACAAAACCTAATAGCCTAATACGCCGCTTACAAGATCTTCCTTAGTTAGAGAACGACCCCTATAATTAGTTTTAACAGCAGATAATCCTAAAAGCAAGAAACCTGGCCCCTAGTATACTACCTATAATAGAACCATCCGCACCTTAGCTTTACGCTATAGACTTAAAGCCGCCCCCCAAAATCAACGAGCTTATTGCTGCTGTATATAACATCTCTATTAACCCATTATTACACCAACTTATTGCCGCGAAAACTGCTAGCGCCTATAAGCCACCCACTAGCCTCCGAAACTTAGGCCAAATCAATATAGTAGCCTTAGAAGTAAAGGAGAACAGACTCTACTATAGAGGCCATCTATTTATCCCCAATTTAGAAGACCTATAACGGCAACTAATCCAAATAGCCTACAACCTCTAGTTAAGCGGTTACCTAGGCAGAGGAGGAACTTACAAACTCCTTAGCCGATACTACTTCTGGCCTAAGATGATAGACTCAGTTAAACGCTTTATAAGCGCCTACTACGGCTATAAGTACACCAAGGCCTTTCGCATTAAGTACTAAGGACTACTGCACCCGCTACCAATCCCTATATGGCGGTAGGTAGATATAGCTATAGACTTTATTACTAACCTACCACCCTATAAACGGCACAGTCGTACCTACAAGAACATCCTAATAATAATATACCGACTTATAAAGGAACATCACTACGTCCTAACTAAAGGCATAGCCGTCAACGACGTCGCAGACGCTTTTCTTCGCGAAGTTTACTAACTACATAGGATACCTAACTCCATTACATCCAACCAGGGCACGCAATTTAACTCCGACCTATAGAGACGGATCTGTCAACGTCTTAGTATCTCTATTAAGATGTCTACATCCTTCCACTATAAGACTGCGGGACAGCCAGAAAACGCTAACGCCAGTATAAAGGCATACTTACAACAGGTTGTTGCCTACGGCTAGAACAACTGGGTAGATTACCTCCTACTAGGCGAGTTTGCAGCTAATAACTACGTCTTAGCTACTATAGGACTTACTCCGTTCTTTATAAACAAGGGTTATTACCCCCAATCTAGCATAGAGCCACTAGAACCTATTAATAAGAAACTGCTATATAGAAAACGCCTTAAGATGCTACTTGCCGACTAGTATGCAGACCGCATAAAAAATCTACTCAACTACTACAGGGGAGAAATGGCCTAGGCTTAAGTAAAGCAGGCCTACTTTACCAACTGTTATAAAACGCCACCACCGGAAATACGTGTTAGCGACTAGGTATAGCTAGATACACGCAATATCTCTATATAGAGGCCTATAAAGTCACTTAATTATAAGAACCTCGGCCCCTATTAGATCAAATAAGTTATTAATAGGGGAGCCGCATATAAGCTAGAGCTCCCGCCGGCCCTAGCCACCCGCAGAATATGGCCTATATTTCACCTATAGCTACTATACCTTTACCAGCCTAACCCCTTACCGGGATAGATACAGCCTAAACCCCCACTAGTACTAATCTGAGATGAGAACGAAGACGAGAACCATAAGGAGTAGACCATTAAACAAATTATTAACTCTAAATACTTTAGCAAAGGCAGAGGACGGCGGCTCTACTATAGAGCTATCTACATAGGATTCAACATAGATTAGCCAGAATGGCAACTATAGGAAGACTTTAAAAATGCAAAGGACCTAATTAGCGACTTTCACCACGCAAATCCATAGAAACCGGGCCTAAGCAGAGATTTCGTGCTTAATCCTCTATAGGAGCCCTTATAGAGTTTAATTATTGTACACTACCATATAAGGGCAAATTGCCGTCAGATTGCCGCAGATTGCCATTATATAACCGAAAAATCGTTAAAATGTCCAGGAACTTTAACCGCCGGTTAAAGTTATCTAATTAATCGAATTCTTAGGTGCCAAGCCTTATTACGCAATAACGCTGCGGACTGTAAAGATATTAGTTTAGCTTACCACCTTCCACTAAGCTAATAGCGATTTTCCATCCTAGGGATGGAAAATCCTAATTAGTCCATTTAACGATTAAAGCCGGTAGAACTCCACACCACCAACCCCTTTAGCGTTATTTCTTTTCCTTCTCTATACCTTAAGCGTTCCTTCTACATGTACATAGTAACCACAGCGTCGCCGGAGCTCCGCCTCTATAAGAGGGGGGGTAGTGTTACGGAACGCCGCCGTAGGAGCCTCTATGGGAGACTCCCTAGCAGAACCCTATGCCCTCGCGTACGCTTCGCGTACAGCTTACGTTAGCTACGCGTAGTATATCACCTTCCTACGCCCTTGATCCTTACGATTAATTATATAACGTCTTGTAGACTCCTCAAATATATACGCTCTATAGCCATTGCCTACGTCCCGTAACATTAAAGAAATCTTAGTAGTTAAAAGAGTCCGTATATCTTAAAATATTATATAAGCTAGGTAGAAGCATAATATAATCCTTATAATAGTAGATAAATTAACTAAGTAGGGCTACTTTATAGTATATATAGAAGAAATCTTAGCGGAAGATATAGTTAGGATTTATATTAAAGAAATGTATATAAAATGTTAAAGCTAGTACTCAACGAGGTACAGCGGAGGTGTAAGGGAATTAGATGCGTATATTAAGATACATAGATAAAGTTGTAATATTGTTAATACTATTCTACAGGTGGATTCTGGTAGATTTTATACTCACTTAGCTTATATAACTAGTACACGTAACTACCCCATAACTAGTTAGTTATAGACAATGACTAACACACCCCTTTATATTTAACTAACTTAATACTCTAAATAGGCTTAATTAATCTTAATAACCTTTAACCTTAGCTGCTCTACGAACTTCGCATAACTTGCAGCTAAAAGAGGTTTAGTTAGACTATTAGCTACTATCTCCAAACTAGTAATATACTACAGATTAACCGTTTCCTTTACAACATGCTCTTGAATAAAGTGGTGTTTAATATTAATATGCTTTGTCTGTTAATAAAACTTAGGGTTCTTAGCTAAGCTTAAGGAGCCCTAATTATTACTATATAGGCGTACTAACTTAATATCCGTACCTAAGTATATTATCTAGCCCATAATCTGCTTTAGCTAAAGTGCTTCGGACACGGCTTTAGCTAGAGCGTAATACTCTGCCTTAGTAGTAGACTACGCTACTATCTACTATCTCTTTAACGAGCATAATATAACTCCACCGACGAAGAAGTATATATTCCCTAAAACAGACTTCCGTGTTAACTTGTTACTTGCGAAATCCATATTATAATATCTATAAAGGAGTGTCTTTAGATTACCTACACACCCCTAGTATTTAATTCCTAGGAGCTTCGTACCTTATAGGTATCAAAGTATCCGGTCTATAGCTTTTATATACTATAAAGAGGGGTTCAATAAGAATTATAATAGTATAGAGACTTTATATGCGATATCTAGTCTAGTTTAGATTGCTAGATATATTAGGGAGCTAATCTTTAATCCGTAAAGCTTAGTATCTTTAACCGTTGCTTGCCCATTAAAGGGTACTATAAATTTAGTAGCTCTAGCTGCTATTGGCGTATTAACTAGATAACAATTCTCTATGCTATATTATTTAAGGATTTTGCTAATATATGCATCCTAGCATAGGGTAATCGTCCCTTTCTTCCTATTTTAAGTTATTCTTACCCCTATAAAGTTATAAGAGGCCAGCCTAACCGGAACGTATAATTATCTAATCGGCAGTGTTACAGGTAAGTAGAAGGTAAGTCAAAGGTAGAATAAGTTGCACGTATTAAAGGACAAATGCTTTTAACCACTTCCATTTAGAGACTAATCGCTGGTTCTTCTCTAGAGGAGAACTAGCTTCCTATATAAACCTTCTAAGACACTAGTAAAACCTTTCGCCCCTATTTATCTAACTATATCTCCTCTAGGATATACATAGGACGTAGATAGAACATTAATAAAACCTCCTACTATCTTATCTAATATGTACCTCCTAGAGGGTTCTGTTACAATTACCTCCCCTTCTAGGGTCTTGGTTCTCTAAGACTTCGCCTCTTAATAAACTCTTATGGAGTTCCAACTAAAACTACTAGGGAAGTTCTTTAGTAGAAAGGTACTCTATAATACGGCTTATTACTGGTTCTTTACTAGCGTGGAACCTTACTTTATCTTTTATTCCTCCGCTCTTCTTCCACTATAGCTCTTTACGGTGCCTTTATAATGGAACTTTAATAATAATAATGAAAATTAAATGGGATTCACCTTCCTTATTATAAGAATTTGTTATAAGCTAATCTGGAAGCTATCCCATGCGACGCGTTAACTAGCTACTATCCCTATTTACCTAAAATGGGTCCTAATAATAACGTCTTAATATTAATTTCTTCTAGTTTATAAGCTGTCGTCTCTTACGCGTCTTTCTATTAATAATACTATTCGTCTCGCCTTTTAGCAGACTGTTTTTTATTACATTTTAGCTTTTAGCTTCTGTATCTCCAGCTATTCTTTCTACTACTACTCCGTTCTCTTCTTATAACGTGTCTATAGGTAATAGGATCCCTATTTTATTTCTTTAATAATACTAACTTCCTATAGTGTTCTCTCGCAATGGCTTATAATCATACTGCGCGTCCCTAGACTGGCGGCGGCGTTGTCCCTACTCTATTGGCACTATAGACCACCTCTATTGCTCCTACGGTGGTTTCTCTAAAGTGCTGCCGTTGTTGCGTTTATGCGCTTATATTGGACCTGTCTTACACCTATAAGATACCGCGCTTTGGCGAGAACAGATCCAAGTATTCCTACTATTGCAGCCGGAAAAAGACCTATATTCTAATATTTCCCATTCTATCCTATTCTGGACTCTATTAACTATGTTAAATCCCCACTATCTATGCGTATAAGGCTCGCCGGCTCTAACGCGCTATTAGGGATTTCCGTCTGCATTAAAATAGTAAAAGATGGGGATGGAAGGTGTCTTCTATTGCTTACAGCCTTTTTAATTTAATAAGGGTTTTTACTACTATGGAGATGCAGCGATCTCAGACATATAGTGTCTAGGAGCGTATATATAAGTAGCTTGTTTTTATAAATAATAATATTTACACTCTTGCGCGGGCCTTTCTAGCTAGGTAAGTCTCTTTAGTAATATATTTAGGAACTATGCTAACTCTTTAGTTGTTAACTTTCTAATCCTAGCCTAGATGCTAATTTAGAGCCTAGGGATAACACTAAGGATAGTAATAAAGATAAATATTCTCCCTGCTAGTCCCCTGGCCGTAGTGGTCTATCTAGTTCCTACCGCTCTAAAAAGAATATTAGTAAGAATGCTAATACTTCCGGGGATAGGAGTGCTAATAATACTACTAGTAATAACGTTAAGATAGAGGAGGAGGCTCTTGTTGCTACTTCTAGTGTTTAAGTTATTATCTTATTCTTTCTTTCTTCTTATAGAATAGCTTTATATAGTGTCTCTCTAGTGCTTCTAGGATGCCCTAGTACTGGGAATTAACTTTATACTTTAGGGATGCCTCTATTTTTATTTTTAGTAACAGTCCGTGTAAAAGCAGCATACTGCTATAATCTCCGTATGTAATAAACGGGTGGTGTTCTTATAGGTGCTTTATAATTTCTTAAAATTTTTAAATCTTTGCTCTGTGTCTTTTTAGTCCTCTTTATATTATTAACTCTATTACGTATCTCTAGTGTCAGACCGGATACTCTCCTTTTATCCCTTAGAAACCCTTTTAAATCCCTAGGGCCCCTTCTTCTAGTACTACTACTTATTCTTAAATAGCGTCCTCTTTGAATAGTATCCCTAGTGGTTTTTATATAGATCTCTATATCTTTCTCTTACAGGATTCTAGGATCCCTATTATAATGGTAAAACATTCCCGTTTCTAATACCTATACTAGACCTTATGGTTTTAATTTATAGGGTCTTCCCTATTATCTTATTTATAGTATATCTGGAACCGTTACTAAATTCTAATTTATGGTCTTTAGGAAAGTTTTAATTACCATCTCGTATCCTAGCTGAAGGTGCTCCTTAGGTTCCCAACTATTATACGCCTAGGAGTATCCTTCCTAATAAACTAAAAATTTGTATTTCTTCTAACGCTATCTTTAGTCTAGAATGTCTTCTATATTCCATTCTAGTTCCCTATTAATTTCGCTAGGTGGGGGTAGTTCTATATTGTCTCTTCTCTGGTATAACTCTAATAAGGAGATATAAAATATGGGATATATTAAATATAATTTCAGTAATTCTAATTTATAGGCTTAATTTCCTTTAGTTTTCCTAACTATTTTAAAGGATCTAAGCTACCTGTGGTTTAGCTTCTTCTTAATACATTTTATCCAAATGTTTTTTATAGATAGTAAGACTTTATCTCCTATTTTAAATTCTTTAGGCATATATCTCTTGTTATAGTACCTTTTTTATATAGCCTAGGCATCTAGTAAGTGCTTTTTAAGTTCTTCTCTGCGAATTCTTATTTGCTTAATTCTCTGAGACGCCGCTAGGGCCTCTCTTTTAGGAATAATGTCCTTAATGTTCCAGGGGTTATTTACTTTTACCCCAAATAGTGCTTTATAAGGGGTTATTTTTATACTGCTATAGATGCTTATATTATACACATATTACGCTAGAGCTAACTATAATGGCTAATTATCCTGTTAATAATTAATATAGCAGTAGAGGTAGTGTTCTAATAACGTATTTAGACGCTCTGTTTGTCCGTCTATTTATAGGTAAAAGGCAGTACTTATCTTTCGCCGTATTTTTAATAGAAGATAGAATGAAGCCTAAAATACGCTATTAAATATGGTACCTCTATCGGATATAATTCCCCTTGGCGTGCTAAATAAGAGCCACCGCTCTAAAAACAGGTCTGCTAGTTCCGCTGCCGTAATTATTATTATAACAGCAAAATACCCTAAAAACTTTATATATCTGTTAACAATTACTAGGATAGCGTTAGTAACCTCTTCTATTCTTATTTTAGTAGGGGGTAAGCCTATTATAAAATCCATTGTTAATTCTAATATAGGTCCTTACGGAATAGGAGGCACTAATAACTCGCTATATAGGCGATGCCTAGATATCTGTACCCTTTAGCACATATTATATTTTAATACATAGTCCCTAACTTCTTTAGATATTCCATCCCAAAAGTATTTCCTTTAAACGGCCTTAAGGGTCCTATTGGCACCGTAGTGACCCCTAAAAGGGTTATTATGGAAGACCTTTAGAATTTTATCTTAAACCGTTTGGTCCTTTAGGATATATATAGTACCCTTAAAGCGTAATAGACCCTTTTAGTCTTGCTACTACAGCTTCTTAGTAACTCTGGCTAAGTTAGTCTCTACTATGTCTTTCTACCTCTCCCTAGAAATAAAGGCGTCCCTTTATTATACTTAAAGAAGAAGATCCAGAAAGGTTTTGTATAAATTACTTATTTCCATTTTACCCGCCGCTATTGCGGACCCTAGGTATAGCATAAGACGTTTTAAACTATTAGTGCTAGCAGATTCTCCTACTATTATATAGTATACTATACTACGGATAGGTATCTTGCCTATCCCCTCTAAATCCAGAAACTTATAGCTAATGCGCCGTTAAGTTAAAGGTGCTATAACATCCCTAGCATATCCCGCAGAATTCTCGCTAATTCTAGGATACGCCAACTTTATAATATCTACTTAGTCTATAACCTGGTCCGTAACCATATCCTACAGCTCTATTATTATGGTGCTTTATAGCTGTATTGCCAGGACCTCTACCCTACTGCGGAATTCTATAGTTCTAGGGAAAGATTCTTCTTTCTTCCTAAGCAAATTTTGCAATATAGGAATTATTTCCCCTATACTATCCTAGATTCTCCCAGTCTTATAATCTAGATGTCTTAACAACCTATTAGCGGGATTTGTCTTTCTTAGGCAATATATAATCTTAAAGTTATACTATAATAGTGCCTCCGCCCATCTAGCTTGTTAACCGCTTAATACCTTTATAGTTATAAAGTATTCTAGGTTGTTGTGGTCTGTAAGGACTTTAATAGGATAATTGCTTCCCATATAATAATATCGCCAGTGCTTTATTACTGCGACTATTGCAAGCAGCTTCTAGTTATACGTTATATAACACTGCTCTATAGGGGTTATTTTCCTTAACTAAAACGCCATAGGATGCCATTCTCCGTCTTTTAATTAAGATATAATTGCCCCTAGGGCAAAGCCGGATGTATCCGTTTTAAGGTATATACGTAGCTCCTAGTAAAAGTATATTAGGATAGGCGCCAACGTAAACAAATCCTTTAACCGGTCTATAGCCTACTTAGCAGCTTCCCTAAATATAAAGGGTCCTAACTTCTTGCTATCCTTAGATCCCTTTAGCAGATTGGTAATTAGGAGTATTACTTACAAGTAATAAATAATAAACCTTTAGTAGAAGTTCGCTGTGCCTATAAAAACCTATACTTCCCTAAACGTTATAGGGTATAGCCATTTCCTAATAGCATCTACCCGGCTTTTCTCTATTAATACTCTATTAACGCTGATAATAAAGCCCAGAAAATTAATGCTAGTAATATAGAATAAGTATTTTTTTAGGTTTATATAGAGCTTATATTCCCACAGTCTTTCTAGTACCATTTATACGTGGTGTGTATATGCTTTATAGTTATTAGAGTAGACTATAATGTTATTAAGGTAGACTATATATATCGTATCTAACAGGCCCGATAATGCCTTATTAATATAGGCCTAGAATATTACCGGTGCGTTGGTAAGCCCAAATGGTATTACTAGGTACTTAAAGTAGCCGTACCGTGTTTAGAACGCCGTTTTCTATTTATTACCGGCTTTAATCTAGATTTAATAGTATACATCTTTTAGATCTAATTTTGTAAATATCTTTACGCCTAATAGCCTATTAATAAGCTCCCATATTAAGGGTAGTAGGTAGCGATTCTTTATAGTAATCTTGTTTAGCGCCTAATAGTTAATATAGAGATAAAGGGTCTTATCCTTCTTGGGTATAAATATAATTGGTGCCCCTACCTAACTTATAAAAGGCCAAATCCATCCTCTCTAAAGATTGTTTACTATATACTAACGTAATACTGCCAGCTCGTTTTCTAATAGGTTATATAGTAGTCTAAAAGAAGGTTTTTTATCTCCTATATCTATCTCGTGCTCCACCAATATAGGGTTAGGTAAGGTATGCGCGGCTTCCTTATTAGCAACATCCTTTAGGTTTATATATTCCTATGGAATCTCTAGTTCCTTAACTGCGTATAGCTAGATATCTGAAAATAAATACCCTGTGTCCCTATTCTTAGTGTCAAGGGTAGTATATATGGCATACGCCCACCCTTCCTCTTATATATAGTTTAAGAAAGTCTTTTAATCTTTAACTATAATACGCGGTTAAGACTTCTAGTGTTAATATAAGGCTAAAGGCCAATTAATGTCTAGATTAACTTATTAAAGCCATAGGTATCCCAAAATAAGGTTATACCCCTTAATTTCTACAGCATAGAAGTATATCTCCTGCATATCCCATAGACCATCGCGGTCCTGGCTGGCCATAAAAAAAGTTTAATCTCTATAGCACGGAATCTAGTAGCCTTTAATACTTTAAATAGTGCGTACCTATAAGCCACTAAGGTCTAAATCCAATTCTTTTACTAGTAATTAAAAAATAAACCCCATAGTCGCGCCGCTGTCTATAAGGCAGTCTTATATTACCCATTTATTATTAACTTAAATAGAGACGGGAATAACCATACGGCAGCTTACTCCCTCCTTCTCTTACTAGCCTAGTATAAGGGAATAAAGATCTACTAGGCTCTCTCTTTTCCTAATTAAGTATCCTCTTACTTCTTCTGCCGGCAGAAGCATTGTATATAGCCTTTCTTACCGCAGTAATAACAGCTACATAACTCTTGGTTCCACAGTTTCTACCTATTATTATTCTAGGGTTAACTAGCATTGCTCTAGGGTTGCGAAGCCTACTCGCGTTATCTTTCTATAGAGTGGTTAGGTTGGAATCTACCCCTTTTATTAAAGCTAAGTCTAGTTCTACGCTCTTTATTATTGGCGTCTTATTTCTTTTACTTCCCTAGATAGTCTCTTTTAGCGTTCTCAATCCAAGTAGCTTTAGAGATAAGCTTTTCTTAGGAGGTAGGAATTTCGCCCTTCTCCTATATAGCCTATTAAATCTTAGGTTATAACTTGGCAAATAGCTAGTAAAGTTATATAGCGTTATCCTATAGGTCTAAGTAGGGTATATTATTTTCTAGTTCTTTTAAGTAGTTTATGAACTAGACTACACTCTAGCCTTCTTACTATTTAGCGTTGTGGTATCGCTAGTTATAATCCATCCTCTAATTAGTAGGGTCTTAGATCTAATTAACCAACCATAACTTAAGTTTGCTAAATTTAAGGGGTGTAGTAAGTTTCTTCTTATAGCGTATCTATAAACTCTTAACAGTGCCACGTAGGAAGGTAGAAGCAATTAATATCTAATTATACTCGTTAGAGTAACGTTTCAGGTCTAGCCAAAACTTAGTTTCGCATTAATAGATAAAACAATTGCAGTTCCAGAGACTATTACTATTATACTTATTAGGTTCCTTTGTGCGGAATTTAGGGTTTTCTAACGTTATAGCGTAGTGTAGCGTTACCCCTTTAAGTCCGCTTTGTGTCTAGGGTGTCTGTGCTTCCCCTAATTGTCCTTACAATTGTCCTTAGTAGTCTTAATATGCTTATCTTAATTATATCTCCAACTCCTTTGTATTTTATAGGGTCTTATATAGCGACCGCTCTAATAACTCCCTAGCGGTAATCGTTCCTAAGGGTCTTAGAAGGTTAGATAGACTAGCCGTGGCTTCCTAGTCTACTCCTTTGTAAGTAGAGGGGATGCGCTCCTCTGGGGAGACTCTGTCAGCCTCTTATAGTAAGGGCGTTGTTTTAGGGGGTAAGGAGGTATGGCCCGTTATTATTAATTAATAGCCGTACGTTCCTTCCGTAAAGGATTATAAGCGATTAGAATTGTAAGAGGCTAGCCTAACTAGAACATATAATTATCTAATTAGTAGTGTTACAGGTAAGTAGAAGGTAAGTTAAAGGTAAAATAAGTTGTATATATTAAAGGACAAATGCTTCTAACTACTTCTATTTAGAAACTAATCGCTAGTTCTTCTCTAGAGAAGAACCAGCTTCCTATATAAACCTTCTAAGACACTAGTAAAACCTTTCGCCCCTATCTATCTGACTATGTCTCCTCTGGAACATACATGGGACGTAGACGGGACATTAATAAAACCTCCTACTGTCTTATCTGATATGTACCTCCTGGAAGGTTCCGTTACAATAGTATTTTGTAGGGCCTAAGTCCTTTATCTTAAATCTTCTTGTTAGACTCTTCTTTAGAGCCTTAATCTTGGCCTTATCTTTGCCGATAATTAATATATTATTAATATATATAATAATCAGAATTCCTATTAACTTGTTAATGTATACACATTAGTTACTAGTGTATGCTTTAAACCCTAATTGTTAAAGCGTAGAGGCTAATTCCTTCTGCCATAGTTAAGGTGCCTGTTTTAGACTATATAGTGCTTTTAGGAGCTTATATACCTATTTAGGTGCATCCTTTAAGATCTCCTTATTGATTTCCTAGTTAGGTGGTACTTCTATATAGATATTTATATCAGCGGTTAAGTTTAGGAAGGCTCTGACTATATCTATCTACTTAATTTCCAAGTTAAATAGAGCTGTGAGGGCGACTGCTAGCTTCTATATAACACTCTTACATACTCCCGCAAATGTTTGGTTGAAGTCTTTTCTATACTGCTACTTAAACCCTTTAATAACCTATCTTGCCTTCCGCTTTAGGATCTTGCTATCTCTATCCCTCTTTATCTTTAGGACGAGCTTTTCTAGCAGTACCTTAATACCTTTTGGCAGCTCTAATTGTCTTAGAAGCTTCTAGGTTCCTTTATAAACTAGGCCTTAATACTCCTTCTTAATTGCCTTCTTCTATTCTAGCTAATTAGGTCTTGTCTTTACCTCCTTAATTGTCTTAGGATTATTATAGATTAACAATACTAGGCTAGCTGCATATACAGTATAGAATGCTGTATTTAATTTAGAGTTAAAGCTTAATTTTAGCTTTAATTATTAAGTGGCTTGTTAAGTCTCTCTACTAAGCTCTAGGTTTGGGATATAGACCTTATTCTTTAAACCTCTAGGTTAACCCCTTAACTTAGGTGCCGTTTTGGTTTTAACTCTCTCCTAAGTAGTCTCTAGTATTAATTTAGTATTATATTCTAATTTAGGTTTAATATTAGAGTTAATATCTAGTTGCTCCAAATCCTTATTAATTTAAAGCTTTGGCGTAATGGCCTTTTTAAGTGCTAATTAGGGTTAATGCTTGATGTTTTTAGGCATATTAGGAACTTTCTAATAAATTAGGTTACTGTCTTATTAATCCTAATTCTTAGTGCTCTTACCCCTATTTCTAGTAGGTACTGGAATATTAGTATTATCTTCTAATAGGGGCTTTGTGATTAAGCCTCCTTTATTAAATCTAATATTTAAGGATTGTATAATCCTATTTTTAGTGGGTTCTTTTCTTAAAGGTATATATACTTTAAAGATATGGCTTCCTTTATAGCCTATAAGGATTCCTACTTTAGCCCGTATGGCAACCTTCTAGCTAATAATTTGGCGCTCCTTTGGTATTTGGACATATGTCTTGCAGCTAAGTACCTATAGATAAGCTACAGATGGTCTGTTGTCTTAATTTAGATAAAACTTATCTATAAAGGCTTTATATAGGGTCTTGCCCTTTAACAAAGAGGTAGCTGTTTAATTGGTAATTAGTACTATTAACTTAAATATTAGTAGCCAGAGGAACTGTGGAATGTCTATATTAATTATCACGGTTTATGTACGCTCACAGAGAATACCAATTGTTCGTTTAGAAGTGCTATCTTGCTCTAGGTTATATAGTGTAGTAAGCTCTACTACCTGCCCTAGATTATCTGCAAGCTTAGCTAGCTTCTTTAGGCTGTATTCTTTACCCCCATCTATACACTATTTTTTAATAACTCTTCCAAATTAAGTCTTTACTATCTTTTGGTATTTAACTAGAGCGTTATATACGCTATTCTTTAACTTATAGAAGTAAGCCCACCGAACTAAAGTTGCCTTCTTAATAAATACTATGACATACTTCTTCTTTCTAATGCCTTAAGGGGTAATCATTACCACGTTAATATATACTTTATTAAACACCCATAGATTTTACGTTTTAGCGTGTCTTTATATATACCTTATAGCTTTTCCTTTCTTATATAGGTTATAGAGCCTTAAGTCTTTATCCTCCTATTACATGGCGCTCAGCTCTTCCTTTTTAAGGGTTATGCCTTTAACTAATCTAAAGGTCTTCTATATATTCTTAAGGCCAAGATGGCCAAAGTAACGATACTAGAGTCAAATTAATATCTCTAATGGCTTTTTTTGTGTGACTGTAGGGAATGCGTATATATGGGGTGCTTTAATAATTATTATATCTTTATTAAATTGGAATATGCTAAGGCCTTCTTTATTAACCATAAGGTTTCTATCTTTAATTTAAATGTTACCCCTGCCTAGGAGCTTTCTAGCTCTAAAGATATTAATGCTATAGTTTAGTAGATACTACACCTTACTAAGGTTTAGTGTATGCGTCTCTCCTGTATCTATAGTATAGATAATTGTCCTCTTACTAAATCCAAGCGGCGTAGCTTCTCCACTTACTGTGTTAATTAATGGTAGAGATGCTAGTACATACGTACTAGTATTAAAGTCGTTAATTGATTTGGCAATATAGGTTTCGGCTCTAGTATTAAATAGTGTTCCTTTCTACTTAATTAGTAATTAATTCTTCCTATTTAAGTGTGCGCAGAGGTACCCTAACTCTTTCTTTATAAATATATAAGCATTGCCATCGTCTAAGCCACTGCAAGCATTGTCATTATCCAAGGAGTCACTACTAGGTTCTTCCTTCCTACTCTTACTACCTAACTTCTTCTTATTAGGTTCCTAATATAGAACAAACTTCTTACCTATCTTTTCTTCCTATTTGTAATATAGCTTCTTATTTATAATAAAGCAGTTTTCAGGTTCGTAATAGGCGTTTAGCTTCTTATAGTTCTTATAGTACTTTCCCTTACTCTTCTTTTTATCCTCCTTTACCTTTTATTTACCCTTCTTATTAGGCTTCCCCCTATATAGTACACCTCCCTTAGCCTTCTTATCCTTGTTTTATGCCTTATCTATAATATCTTTAATTAACGCAAAGAGTGACAGTCAGGTTAATTCTTTTTAAGAATTTAATTACTGTTATTCTGCCTAGATAGGCCATGTATTAGATAGGGCTATAATAAAGAGAATTGGATGCCATAATTTAGGTAGGGAAATATTAAGGTTCACCAGCTTTTTAATAGCCTTTTTTAATGCAATAATAAAGTGCTTAAGATTAGGGTAGTTGTCATACTTAATCTTTATATATAATTTAATAGCATTATAGCTAAGAACTGCTCTAGTTCCCTTATACTAAGTCTATAGAGTTATTTATATCTCGCGCGCTAACTTATATCCTGCTAGCATCTGTATAGGGGTACTCTTAATATTAAGCTTAATAATAATCTTTATGCTTAAGTCTCCAGCTTCCTATGTTAGCTATGCTACCAGCTTTATCTTATTAGCTTTCTTATTAAATTTATCCACGTATTCAGGTGCTTTTCCCTTTTTATAAATATAACGTCTTAATCCGTTTGCAACGGCAATGTCCTTTATTACTTTCTTCTATGCGACATAGTTCTCCTCTCCCTTCAGCTTTATGCCATTGGGTAGTAGGTTCTTGCCACTACTACTTTTGCTTATCCTAAGTGCAGTAATTAGATATTAAGTTAATTAGGAACTCGCTGTATTTGTGTCGTAGTATTATAATTAAGATTGTTCTAATTAGTTTTAATTATTGTCTACTTCTTAAGTTATTAGTAGGTGGTATATACTACTAGACGCGTCGTGGTTAAGCTCCTAATACGCGTTATATTAATTGTTATCTAGTTACAAGCTCGACCTGTTACTATCCCCTACCTACTTCTTAGCTCTTGTCTTCTAATCGGACTCAGCAAGTCAAATAGGTTAGCTAGGTAGTGATTAATTCCGCGGATAATGCGCGTCCTTTAATTGTTTGACAACTGCTGTAATTATACGTCATAGCTCTCTCTACACGTTATTTGAAAACGCTATATTGAAACCCTCTATAGGCGTAGCCGGGCTCATAACCTGTTAAGGCTGGTACTCGACGAGGTGTAGCGGAGGTATAAGGGAATTAGATACATATATCAAGATACATAGATAAAGTTATTATATTGTTAATACTATTCTACAGGTAGATTCTGGTGGATTTCATACTCGCTTAGCTTATGTAACTAGTACACGTGACTACCCTATGACTAGTTAGTCATAGACAACGACTAATATAAAATATAGAGTACTAATAATATAACGGTGCTGGGGCATCGCCACCCGCCGCATTTAATATCGCTTACTACTAGCGCCTTAGTGCCTCCTATACGGAGGTCCCTAATAAAAGTTCTTGCACCTTTCTAATTAGGAAGTTTTAGGAATAATAATACTTATTACTACTTTTTATTTTTTTATATATTATTTTACTAAGTATAAATCAAAAACCTAATAAAGAAAATTTATTATATAGTATTAGGCTAGTAAATTAATCTTTAAAGTTTGCGTGCCTTAATATACGCTAGGTAGACTCTAGTATACGCTATATAGGCTGTAAAATACGCACCTATGCTTACGCGTACGTTAGTTTAAAACTTCCTAATTAGGAAGGTACAAGAACTTTTGTTAGGGACCTCCATATATTAGCCCCTAATAGCCTTCCTTTTCCCATTTTCTTCTCCTTAGCTTAGTATCTTATATAGTAGCAATCTATAAGCTTTGGTTTAGAAGCATTTATATAAGCCTATTATAAATAAAGATTATATTAAACAGATATCTAAGATTTATAGTAGTATTTTAGAAGGTATTTTTAGTAGAGTAAGGGGTTTAAGTAGCAATATTAACTATATATTACCTATAGACAGACGGCCAAATAGAAAGACTAAAGTAGACGCTAAAGTAGTACTTAAGGCATTATATTAATTATGCATAGAATAATATTTATTTATTTATTGCTTAACGTCTAATATAAATCATATTTTATAGCCTATATAGACTACTCTATTATAGGGGGAAAACTTATATATTTATAGGAAGAAAAACCCTATGGTTAGGGGAGGAAAAACCCTATAAGCTACCTTAATAGAATAAAACCCCTAATTTACTATATCCGTTTATAGCAGCGTCTCTATAGGCTTATAGCTCTATCCTATTCTCCTTAGATATTTAAACTCCTTAAAAACTACTATTTTCTTTTTTAGCTTATATAAAGCTAGGGTTTACTACGTCCTAGCTAGCGTTAAGAAAAAATTTACTAGCATTTAATTTTACTTTTCTGCTATTTTAGCATTTCCTAGTATTTCTTAGCATTTCTTAGCATTTTCTAGCATTTCCTAGCATTTCCTAGTATTTAGCAGCATTTATAATTAAGTATTAGAATAGAGTTTTCTCCCCACATATATATAAGGAGTAGTCCGCGTGGGCCCAATAGGGATCCGAATCGGACGTTAAGCAATGAATAATAATAATAATAATAATAATTATATATTAGCATTTAGCTACTAAGTGCTAACTATATTATTACTAAGCATATATATAAAAGTATAATTTTTATATTTTATTAATATTAGTAAGCATATATAAAAGTATAAAAGTATATATTTTAAATATTTTAAATATTATTGTCGGAATGTTAGTTATGTGACGTGGTTACGAGACCGCGAAGCGAGGCTAGTTAACCTGACCTTAAAGCAACCCCTTACTTCTAGATAATCAATCATCCAACAATTAACAACGCATATGTATTATACAGTGATATTCGTACCCGTTGATTAAAGCATGTATACCGACACTGATTAGTAGACGTATAGATTAGGAAATACGCAATAGCTAGCGCTTGAGGAGTAGTACTAGAAATAGTTTACCAATCACCTAGTTCTTGTCTGTTTTATTAAAGGAGAAGACTACGACTTCTACTTAAGCTTAAGAGCGTGTATTAGCCTTACAGCTAATATAGTAGATCGCTGAGAGAATAGCAGCCTTGCTAAGAACACTTTATAGGTCTAACGGCTGTAGAGAACGTATATACAAACCTTAACCTCAACTATACCCTTACCCTTAACCTTACCCTTGACCTCGACCTTAACCCTTAACCTTAACTTTAACCTCAACCTCTGTTTAAGCCTTAACCCTTGAACTCCCAGACTAAGGACACTCTATAGGCCCTAAGGCTGTAGAGAACACCCTAAACCTTAAATCTTGAACCTTAAACCTCCTTACCTTTAAACCTCCACTTAAACCTTATGGATACTCAACCCACAACTACAATGGAGTGGTATAAGAAGATATTAAAGCATAGTAATAGAATTACTGCTGCTATAGCTTCCAAAGATGAGCTAGGAGACTATATAGCAATAAAGGTCTACGTACATATATAGGAGAACTTCACAGACTACACATTATGGACAGTATTTAAGGAGGAATTTGAAGGCTTTACTACCAAAGATTTCAGACATATACGAATTAATATAAGAGCAAAGTTACGCACTCATCTACTTAAAAGAGGAGTGTATGTGGGAAAGCATAATAGCAGATATTTAATCTTAGAAGCACTATTTAACCTCCTCTAAGAGGAAGAACCTTATAAATGGACAGATAAGGAAATTATAGAAGCTCTTAAGGCAGTCAGCCCTATAATTACAGTGGCGCTATAAGAATGGCTTAACTTGACACAAACAGCTCTAATATTAAATTAAGCTATACCCCCGTTAGTTATAGCCTCTTTAGCTCCTACAACCCCCCCCCGTAGCCCACTACCTTTCCATACGGTGCCGACGCCTATAAGCCATTAACTACCTCCACTACCTCCAACGCCTGCAATCCAGTCTATAGCTACAGCTATAACACCTAGAACGCAAATACTTACCTCTATAACACCCCAACTAGCTGTTGCATCTATACCCTAGCAAACTGCACTAACCGCTACCTAATAGTAAGCTGCACCTACCTCTACCCAAGATTAACTACTTACTCTCCTTACTTAACTCCTATAGACGCAGAATTAGTAATTATCGCCTGCGGTAACTGCCTCTACCCTCCCTTTAGTAACCGCTCCTACCCTACCTGGTCCCCCTCCTGCCCAGTATCTTTACCCTAGTACTGCCAATACCGACCCTGCTATGCACCTGCCTATGTACAGCAAAAAGGCAGCCACTATTACCAAGATCTACACAGACGACCAGAAGTACGATAGAGTGAGTAATAGCTTTAACTTTAAGTTAACTATCTTCTATAATATCTGCAAGAGAGCTAGTCTACCTCCTAAAGGCTATATAACCGCACTCCTAACCATGCTAAAGGGACTTGCTCAGGATCACTACTATAATAGCAGCCTTTTAACTAGATTATTTACTGAGGTATATAACCATATGCGTTACTTCTTTGAAGGACTAGAGTACTATTGGAGAAACCTCACTAAATAGAACGCCACCGACTTCTAAGGAATTATTAATGAGAACCCTAATAAGCAAATCTATTAGAGTTTCCAACTACTCCTTAATAAGCTCTTAAAACATTGCCATAGATTACACCTAGAGTTTTGTATAGACCTCTTCCTTACAAATAAGCTAGTTACCGCTTGCTAAGGAGTACTAGTATACCATATCGCCATTTCCAACCCTTCTAAAGACCTCTCCTAGTTAATTAGCAAGTTGCAATCTTCTATAGTTATATAGGAGAAGGAACACCCTTCCTAGGCCTTAATAAGACCGTCTTAAGGAACCTACTTTACGGATCGTATATACCGCCGTAATATCCGTAATAACCGTGACCGAACCCGCTCCTATAGATAAAACACCGTCAGATCCCCAAAGGCTAAGTGCTATATTTGCCAAAAGGAGAGCTGCCACTCATAGAAACATATAGAGGAGGAGCGGAACCGTTTTAGAGATAAGTATAAAAGACGTTTTAACAATAACAAGGGCCGTAATGGTAACTTTAAAGAACGCTTTAGATAATACACTATCTACTATAAAGGAGACGACAACAATAAGTATAATAAGACTTTTAAAGCTCTTGTGCTAAACACAGACACTAATAAAAACACTGATAATAATAATAGTGAGGAAGAATTAGAAGACCCTAACGGCTACTACCTTACATTATTTGGGACTCTTACTATAGACGAAGCAACCTTTATAAGCATAGAACTAGCCAACAAGGCTTACGCTTACTTACTTATTATAATCTCTATAGAACCTACTACGGAAACTAACCCGTTTAACTATAACACAATAACCGCCGCTTTACGCTATACTTTTACGGTATTTATAGGAATTATAATCGATACCAGTACATTAAAAAAGTCTATGGCCGGTTACGGATAATTCTAGGCACTATAGAACGTGGACTAATTTGTAAGACTTAATACCTTAACCAAAGAACAAGTTAATATGCAGTTCGGCATTGGAATCGCTACCTCTATTAAAACTGCGGATGTCGTCACCCCTATAGGCAAGATACAGTTTTATATTATCTATACAGATACCCCCTTCTTACTCTACTTAGTGGATATGGATAGACTCTAAATCTACTATAACAACCTTAGAAACGTTGTTATTACTCACACTAAAAAAGTACCAGTAGTGCGATAGTTTGGCCACCCGTTTCTCTTATAGAGTATATTACTATAGTTATATCTATCTAAATCCTTTAACGCGAACCCCTGCTACTTAATAGATATAGAGCTACGGCGCCTATATTGTTGATTTGGATATTCCTTAGTTAAGAAATTGTAAAAACTACTCTACTATGCTGGCCATAAAACGGATAGAATGGCTATTAAGCAACTAACTAAGTTCTGCTACTACTATTAGAAGTTTAGCAAATTACTAGGCAGATTTCACTTCACCCTATAAAACGACATTAATTTTAACTATAATATCATTGTTAATATTATATATATCAGCGGATTACCCCTCCTATATATTATTAATAAAGGAACGCGATTTTAAGCCGGCAGATGGCTATAAGACATCAGCACTAAATACATATAGGATATTCTACGGATGTGCTAGATTAATACCTACTTAGGGCTACTAGACCTAATTACCTATAACACTAAAAAGAACTTTATTAGTAAGGAATTTAAGCAATACGCCACCATTATAGGAATTAGTATAAAGGGAGTACTGGTTAAAGCACATAACTCTATTAGAATGGTAGAGCGCTACTATAGTCTATTACGCCAAGCCTATCAGATTATTATGACTAAAATCCCTAAAATTAATAAGGAGATAGGACTCCAAATAGCGTTTAAAGCAATTAACGATTTAGCTGGCCCTAGAGGACTAGTTCCCATACTTCTAGTCTTTAGAGCCTACCCCCAAATGGTTAAATCCAATGCACTATCCCCTACGGTTATACAACGCGCTGCCGCAATTAAAAAGGCTATAGTAGAGATATAGAAGCTATGAGCTAAATAATAGATCGCCAACGCGCTAAATATGCGAAACGGACCCAATGTTAATGCGATTCATGATCTCCCACCAAATTCGCCCGTTTTGGTCTGGAGAGAAGAAAACACTGGCTAAAGCGGCTATTAGGACGGGCTATTTACCTTACTTACTATTAAGGGTGAAACATATACTGTTAAACTATCTAGCGGACCTACAGCCTTCCAATCTATAGTTGTAAAACCCTACCTTTAAGCAACTGAATCGCAGGAGCAAATTGTTGGACTAGAATCGCTACCTAAACCTCTATTTAGGTCAGCCCTTCCTAAGACTGTCTTAGAGAGACCTACTAAAGCTTAGCAACAACCCCTAAAACAAGGCAGAGGACGCCCTCGCAAATACCCTCTACTTACGGCTATGGCTAACATCACCATCTACCTACAGAATGACAGTTAATTTAGTACTCAATTCAGCGCCTTCTAATAAAAGGAGCTTACTGGTCTACTTAAGAAGGGAGTTTTTGAGATTATAAGACTCACGGATATACTATAAGGCGTATAACTCTTTAATTCGCGATTTGTTAACGAGATTAAGAACAAGGGAACTAATAAGGCTTTTAAGAAATCCTAACTAGTCATACAAGCTTATAACAACTTAGAAAAGGAACTGGTTCTTACCTAATTACTAACCATTTAATAAGTTAGCCAACGACTAATTCTCTATATTACCGCCATAAAGCTTCTATAGGCACGACTTTACCTCTAAGACATTTTACAGGCCTACGTATAATCAACCACTACACTAAATTAAGAATTCTACGTACGACCTCCGCATAAGCTAATTAAGCAACTTGGGATTAACAAGGCCTCCGTTTTAAAGGTTATAAAACCACTCTATGGAGTACCAGAAGCCGGTAACTACTAGTTTAAGATATATCACTTATATTACATTTAATAGTTATATATGGACCAGTCTATATACGACCCCTGTCTCCTACAGAGCAACGAACCCTTTGGTATTGTAGGCCTATAAACCAATAATACTCTATTCTTGGTAGATAAGACCTTTATAAACGCAGAGCAAAACAAGCTGCATAAGGCCAAGTTTATAGCTAAAGAACGGGAATAACTTACCGTTAATACGCCCATTAAGTTTAACAGTGGAGTCATTTAGCTACTAACTAACGGGAGCATTACGCTCACTTAGGAACGACAATGCATAAACCTTAGTATAATTAGCACTAAGCTTGCCACAAGTACAGGATTAAGAGGAGCCACAAGAACCTTAACTCTAAAGGACTAGTACATCGCTTAACGCGCTAAAGGTGTATATATCGCTTTAGTTTACCAGCCAGAAGCCTTATTTAATTTATCCTTTGCCACCTAGGTAATTAACCCCAACGAGAAAGACGTAAAACAGTTAAATAAGTATCTAAACTGGCAAATTAAGAACGCTAATAGAGGCCTTAAGTTTGTTAAGTTAGATATTAAAACCCTACAGCTCCTAGTGTTTACGGACACGTTATTTGCTAACAACAAGGACCTCTCTTTATAGATTAGCTACGTTATCATACTAGCTAATGCTACAAAGAAGGCCAATATCGTCTATTAGAGCTCAGTTAAGTGCAAAAGAGTTACTCGGAGCGTACTAGCTTCTAAACTCTATAGTACGGCCCACGGCTTTAACATTAGCGTTGTAATTAAATCTACAGTAGACAAGATCCTATAAATTAACCTCCTACTTATACTTTGCACTGATTCTAAGTCCTTATATAACTGTTTAGTACGACTCGGAACCACCTAAGAAAAGCGCCTGATAATTGACATAATGTGCCTCCGGCAAGCCTATAAACGGAGACAGATTATAGAGGTGAAATGGATTAACGGAGAGGCTAACCCTACTAATGCCATGACGAAGGGAAAGCCCTACGCGGCTCTTTAATAGCTTATTAATACGAACCGAATCGACCTATAAGTTGTAGGATGGGTTAAACAAACGAACTTAGATTTAGCTTAGCGTTAGGTAACTAATTATAACAATATGGACCCTAAATTCAACCAGCCAATCAGGATTTTCCATCCCCGGGATAGAAAATCGCTATTAGCTTGCTTACCACTAGCGCCTTAGCGGCCCTCGCGATATATTAACCTGCTACCCCTAACAATTCTTCTTGCAATTACGGACCTGTAAAAGGAGCGTGGAAGCTATTATATATTAATTAGATCTCTAGCTATTGCGTATACGCTGCGAATAAGTCTAGAAGTAAACTTAGCTTTGGAATATAGATTAGCCTTCTTTTTAGAGTTGCTCTAGTGTCGGAATGTTAGTCATATAACGTGGTCACAAGACCGCGAAGCGAGGCTAGTTAACCTGACCTTAGAGTAACCCCTTACTTCTAGACAATTAATCATCCAATAATTAACAACGCATACGTATTATACAGTGATATTTGTGCCCGTTGATTAAAGCATGTATACCGACAATTATTAATATTGGTATCACTCCGGGTGATACTGTAATTGCAATATAGTAGTTCTGGTTCTTGATTTATTTATATCTATCTTCTCTACCAAAGGAGAAAGTAAGGGGTAGTAAAAGGTCGGGCTATCTATCGGGCCGTAGGTAGTTAGGTGACCTACGCTACGCCATACGGCCCCTACTATATACGCTCTACGCTATTTATCTAGTAACGTTATTTATAACCTCTACTGGTACTAACACTGGCGACATTTATAAAAAGAAAGAAGGTAAGAAAGTATAAAGGAGTATATATCGGGAACTTGGTTGCTAGGTTAACACGTGCTTAGGGCAGGAATCGCGGATGTCCCGTTACGGATATCGTTACGGATATTGCGGATATTGAAGGTGTTATAGGGGTGTCCAAGTATCTATAGTCCTATTTATCGTTGTTGGAATGACAGTTAAGGAAGTTAATATCAACAGTAAGGTTCTCTATGTTGATGTCGTCATTGTTGTTATTGCAGAAGTAGGTGGTGCTTTTACCCTTATTGTTGCTACTCTTGTTGCCAACGTTGCCGCGCCTTGCTGTACTAGGTTCCGTACCACCAGGTTCTATACCACCAGGTTCTGTACTACTAGTGAGGCTGTGGATAAAGGCATTGTTATTTATAGACGTAACTATATTCTTAGTGGTTTCAATTGGTATTGGCCTATTTGAGGTTATAAAGTGCTCAACACCATAGTCGTTATAGAAGAAATTGCCGCTAGTAGTAGTTAAAACTGCTGTTATGTCCTTATTAAAATCATCGTTAATATTATTATCCATAAGGTACTAGTGGACACGTCTCTTAAATCCTTCTCTTGCTTTGTTATGTTCTTCTTTAGTATACCTAGTTAACTAATAGTCTCCTTTCTTACACATGAAGCACGTTCTAGTGTTATTGCCGTAACGATTATTTGATGAACTTGGTTGAGACGTTAATTGGTAGTAGCGACGGTTAGTAAAGAATATATTAGCGGGCTATTCTGTAGGCTATAAGAACACGTTGGCGGGTTATCCTGTAGTACTATTAATCTTCTTATAAGTAACAATTGACGATCGTAGGCTGTTTATAAGGCCGGCGAGTGTGGTAGGTGGGTTAGAGTAAGCTGCCTAGTAAGCAGCGACGTCTTAATAAGCGACAATAAGCTTATTATGAAGGAAATTGTCATTGCGGAGGTTAGCGTTAAGACTATGCTATAAGTAACGGAGGTTGTTAAGTAATAGCTATAGGTAGTCCTCTATAGACTTGCCTTTGCTCTTTACCATTACTATCTTAAGAGTTATAGCGTTCCACTTTGTTAGAACTCTATGCTTATATTCTAGTCCTTCGAAGTAGTTGCGTATAGCGTTACAGATACTATTAAAAGTGATATAGGTTGCCTTGTTTCCATAGTAGAAATTAAGAGCAATACCGCATAGTATTATTAGAAAGGCTTTAATCTTTACCACTTATAGTATATTAACTCTGTTACAAAGGTCGTTAAAAATCGTGAGCTTGTGGTTAAAGTTGTTATCCTTTCTACTATATTTACTTTCCTCTGTATATATCTTTGCTAGGGTTGCTAAGTCTCTACTATAATTAACGGTGGCTTTGGCTTCTGTTGGTTGTGTGTTTAGGGTATTTATAGGCAAGAGGAGCTTGGCTGTAGGAGCTAGAGTGGTAAACGACATTAAGGGAGTTGATGGACGTGATTTAAGACGATAGTTAATAGCGTATAAATTAAAAGGTCCTTTATTCTTAATGAATAGCTTGATTTCTGCATCTACAGTGCCAAGACATTAGTTTCCCGACACGAACACAAAATCGCGATCGTCAAAATTCTAACACCAAGATCGCGAGCTTACTGCACCACAATGCAACGCTCGTTTGGCACCGAAATTAGTGGAAATAGAAGGCCTGGAGCTGAGCTTTCAGAGACTGCAAGAGCTGGAATTATTGCTGCGTTGGAAGCTGGGGTGTCAAAGCTCAAAATCGCCGCAGAATATCGCGTGAATCGGTTGACTGTTTACGATACAATCAATCGATGGAAAAACCACCATACGCTGGAATCTCTACCAAGGCCCGGAGAGCCCGAAAAGCTTACTTAATACCAGAAGCGTCTGCTTATTTGAATTGTACGCATGCACCCCCGAATTAACTATGCAGCTCTTAAGTGCTAAGTCGCAGGGCTAACCGTTTCGCACAAAACTTTATACCGTCTCCTTAAAAAACACCATATTACGAACTGGCGCGCCAAGAAGAGACCAAAGCTGACGCCAGCGGTAGCTTAATTGAGGCATCGTTGGGCCCGAAAGTATAAGGGATTCCCTTGGAGACGAGTTAAGTTTTCTAATAAATGTTCCTACGAAC
>Ga0307507_10002246_pt1 | contig 41246 bp, 11 predicted proteins | sample 7_EM_MG_FD_207223 | JGI IMG/M metagenome (GOLD analysis project Ga0307507, IMG submission 207223) | Populus trichocarpa ectomycorrhiza microbial communities from riparian zone in the Pacific Northwest, United States - 7_EM | ecosystem: Host-associated > Plants > Roots > Unclassified | place... | reverse complement strand
AATATCTAGGCTAAGTATTAATACTATAAAGTCCTTTCGCATAGCCCATGCAGTTTTAATAGTAGTAGCGAGTAGTGTAAGTGCTAATAGCGTTAAGCGATTCTTTCTTGCCCCCATTTGGCTTTATGGTAATAGGGCGTGTTTCTCTGCCGTGTCTGCTATATAGTCCGCTATAACCTTTTCTAAGATCTTGCTTAGGGTGTTTTTTAAGGCAATAGGGCGGTAGCTTTCTGGGATTAAGTAGTCTACTTTACCTTCTTTTTATAAGATAACCGTTGTCATAGATCTTCTAAGTTATAGGTAGTAGCCTATTGTAAAGCATACTCTGGCTACGTCTGCAAGCCAAGGTGCTATAAGTGGTCTATAGGTCTTTAGGGCTTTGTTTAAGATCCTATCTAGTCCTAGTACTATATTGTTTAAAAGGCGGCTGATAGTTCTAGCCATTTCTTTAGTTGTTATGTCGCTGTTAACCCTTAGGCGAGTTACCGGTGTTTTACTAGTAATATTGCTAAGGTCTGCTAGAGCTGGTTAAGGGAAAAATATTTTTATAAGGATCTTTGCCTTCTTGTTATTATTGCTTATAGCCTATAGTTCGCCTACTCTTTATAGGGGTGGTAGGTGTGGATCTTCTACTAGGTATTCTACCTTTTTCTTTATCTATTTTGCTATGGTCTAAAGGCCCTTGTTATAGGGGAGACTCAGATTAATAGTGTGTTTATTTATAAACCGTCTCTAGTTATTCCTTGCTTCTTTTCTTAGGGTATTCTTTAGCTGGTTTCTTGTGTCTTTATATCGTCTCTTATCCTTAGAATTGTGGCTGCTTATATATTTCCTCCTTGCTTGTCGTTGGCCGGCTATAAGGGCCGCGTACTGTGCGGACTATGCGTGTCGCGCGTAGGGGCCCGGTTTTAAAACTAGGCAGTGCTCTTCTAGCCTGCTTTTAATTGCTGCCTGGATCCTTTCTAGTCTTTAATTAATTTCCTTAGGGGTAGCTAATAAGCCTCACTTGTTTGGTATTGGGTGGATTTCTTCTAGGTCTTAGAGTTGTTGTTTAATTGTATTAAGGAAGCTATCTATGTTAAGCTTCCTTATTGCGTATCTTTTGCTATTTAGTTGCGCCTTAATGTCCAGATCTAGTTATATCTGGATAGGGATATGGTCTAAGGTAAGTGCCTATTCTTCTTTAGGGGAGCACCTTTTAAGTCTTTAGTATAGGTTTTCGTCCATAATTATAAGGTCAATTGTACTTTTGGTAGTGCCCTATTGCCATATAATTGCACCTGGGGGGGTAGCTAGCTTAAGGCCCCCGTTGTCTATAGCTTTTAGTAGGCACTCTACCTGTTAATCGGCAGCAACATGGATGCCCCCCTACTGTGGGTGGTGGAGGTTTATGTCTCCTAGTAGAATAGACTCCGCGTATTCAGTTTCTAGCAAGCTTATTGTAGATATAATATTCTCTGTCTATGCTACCCCTTTAACCCTAGGGTTATAGATATTAATGATTTGTACTAGTCCCCTATATGTCTGGATGGTTATAACTGCAATATCTGGGTTAACTGCCTGCCATGACTATGAGGCAAGGCTGATATTTTTGCTGATTATAAAGCATACGCGTGTGGCTGCTTTTGGTTCATACAGGAGCTGGAATCCTTGGGGGCAGTAATAAGAATATATTAGATAACAGACAAAAGGCGGTATAGAAACGCTAAGTATATATATAGTTAGCACCTAGTAGAAGTTTAAGAACTAGGAGACTTAATACTTTAACCAGAAAGATTCCTTATAGAAGAGTGCCTAGACGGACAATAGTAGTAGAAGTGCCCAGAAAACACTTATCTATAGCGTGTTAAAGATAAAAAGCGAACTAAGTATTGGCCATAAAGGGACTAAGTATAGTTAAGATTAAATAGTTAATAGTTAGGAAAAGCGGAGGCCTATAGGACCAAAGGGAGCTAGTAGTAGAGCCTTAGACCCTTAAAGGAATTACAGGTTAATATCTAAATTTATAAGTTAGTTAGCAAGATTAAAAGTTTAAAGAGTTAGTAGATAGTAGATGTTATGGCGCTGGCAGAATACGGCAGAATGTAGTAGATTGCGGTCACGTGATCTAAGGGTTGTATATAGCTTTAAGCAGCGCCTCCGTTCCTCCCCTTTCCTTTCTCTAGCTTTGGATCCTCGTTTATAAACAATCCAATTATATAGGCTTGTGCGTCCCTCTTCCCGGGCTTATGCCTTGATTAACTAAGTTATTAACATTATCCAAAGCTCCTTCTACTCTCTTTCTTCCTAAGAAGGAACTTAAATATATCTATAAGGACATAGAAAAGGACCCTAAGGACATTACTAGGACTACAAGGACAGGACAGAACTAAAAGAATACAAATAGAACGCAAAACCTAAGAATAGGACACGCATAGACCAGAACCCCTAGAAAATAAACAACACTAGAAATTACCTAAAACCCCTACCATTATGCCAAGAAATACAGCAGCCGGCAAAGCCGCTGCAGGACCCGCAAATACCTCCAATAGTAAAACAGTCGCCGTCTCAACCCCTTAGGAAGAGCTTGTAGTAGCTAATACCAAAATTAAATGACTTTAAGAGCTGCTTGAAACTAGAGACACCCCTATACCTAGTAAGAAGTTATTAGACACCTAGAGACTTGCTATAGTTTTTAAGGCCCTAGCCTAACGTACAGCATTAGCATTATTACGGTCCGTGAAGGTTATAGACCCCTTATTACTTACAGACGGAGCTAACCCTATATTTAATAATTAGAAGCTTTAACTATAAGACAAGCTTAAAGTTAATGCGGACCATTTCCCTATTACCTAAGCTAAAATGGCCTATGTCTTCGGCTGTACTGGTAGGGACGTATAGATGCACCTATATCTGTAATATACCTAGGACCTAGCAGACCCCTTCCTCTCTAGAGAAGAGATAATTAACTACCTATCTTCTATTTATAAGGACCCCTTTAAGATACAAAACGCCCGCCTTAATTATAAAGCCCTTAATATAAAAACAATGGAGACCTTTTTAGCCTTCTAGACCCGCTTTCTATACCTAGCTGGCTAAGCCTAAATCCCCTATAAAGACCTAATACTAGACCTCTTTGATAAGCTTACCCTAGACCTACAGCGCGCCGTACTACCAGTTTTCACCACTATATAGACGCTAAAGGTACTTACGGACTACTGCCTAGCTATTAAACAAGGCCTTTATTAAATTAAGGCATGAACTAAGCAGTATAAAGCCAGAAACTCTTTAAACCAGACCGCAAGCAATATAAGAACAGCCAATAGTGCTTTAGTACGGGCCGTAACTCCCACAGCACCAACTGTTTAGCCCGCTATTAATCTAGTAACTAGTTGTGTAGCTAGTCCTGCTATAGGCCCAGTACAGACTTGGCTTATATATAGCAATCCCTGTAAACAAGCCCTTAGTAATTAAGGAGCCTACTTCTCTTATAGCTAAAGAAACCACTTTATAAAGGACTGCCTAATAGCGGCAAAGATAAATAAGGTCCTGTTAATTTAGGAGAATAATATAGAGTTAGAAAAAGAGGAACTCTAAAGCAAGACTCCTCTCTAGGGTTAAAAGGGATTAACATATTATATATTAATCTAGGTTGGCTAGTTAGTAGAAGAAGCTGTACTATCCCTTATACTTTATTCCGTAATAGATATTAAGTTTTAACCTCTACTTTAGCTAACTCTAGAGCAAATGCCTTTACCTTAATAGATATACAGTGTGCTATAAAGCTGGCTAACTTTTTAAATGTACCCTTTAAAGAACTGCCCAAACTAATTCCTATTTATAGGTATAATAGATAGATAGGACTACCTATTGCGACTATCTTGCGGATTTACCTCCGTGTAGATGGACGAAGGTAGTATAATATCCCCTTTCTTATTACGGACCTAGGAAGCCACGATATAATCTTAGAAAGAAAATAGCTAGCCTATCTAGGCTTACAGCTTAATATACGGAGTAGACAGCTTATCTAGCCCAAAACCCTACCCCCAATACCTTCTTTTATAAAGGAAATTAGCATTATAATAGAAAACCTTATGCGGCTATAGATAGACACCATCTACTAGGCCAATGCTATGCGTAGGGACTAGGCTTTTAAAAAGGATGTATAGCTTAACCCGTAACGGATCCGTATACTATACCGCCCCTAGACTATATATGTTATGCCACCTACACTAGAGATTAAAAAAGGTAATAAAAAGCTAGCGGAGCTCCCCATAGGGAACTCAGGCCCTATATAGCTATAAATAATAGCAAGGAGTATCAGACGCTATACGGAATGTATAAACCGGAGGGACAACTTGTGGAAGATAGAATAGGAGCTAAGAAAGATCACAAACCCTAAACCGTAAAATACGGCCTAATAAAAGTCTGTAAAGAAACCTATAGACCTTCCCCTAGTTGATATCTACTATATCAGCACCGTAGGATTTTATTAGAACTTGGTCTAACCTAATACCATTGCCTTTACCACTAGCTTATATAAAATTAATCAAATAATTAAGGAAAAAAAAAGCGAGCTTAGCGGACAGGAAAGTAAGCTTATAGATAAGGAGCTAGTAGAACAGAAACTGCCCCATTAACACCAGAAATTCAAGGATATATTCTCTAAGGCAGCATCTAATATGCTCCCATCTTACCAACCATATAACTACAAGATTGAGATTGAGCTAGACAAGGAAGACACCCTTAGTTATAGCCCCCTTTATTAGTAGTCTATGGCTGAACTATAGGCTATAAAGCAGTACCTTATTAATAACCTAAATAAGGGCTTTATTAAACCTAGTTAAGCCCCTTTTAACTTACCTATTCTCTTTACTAAAAAGCCAAATAGAGGACTTCGTTTCTGCATTAACTACTATAAACTAAATAATATAACCCGTAAGGACCACTATCCACTACCCTTACTTAATAAGACTCTAGCCCAAATAAGTAGAGCTAAGATCTTTACTAAGCTTAATATCCGTTAGGCTTTTTACTGGATTAGGATAAACCCTAGATTAGAAGATCTTACTATATTTTAAACCCGTTATAGAATATATAAATGCAAAGTACTTCCTTTTAGACTAACTAATGGACCAGCTATATACCAGCGATATATAAATAATATACTCTTTAACTACCTTAACAACTTCTATACAGCCTACCTAGATAATATTATAATCTACTCTAAGAATAAGTTAGAACACGAGGAGTATGTCTATAAAGTCCTATAACGGCTTTATGAGGCCGGCCTCTAGGCCAATATCAGGAAATTGGAATTTAGTGTTAAGCATATAAAGTACCTAGGTTTTATTATTAGTATAGACGGAATTAAGGCCGACCCAGAGAAAATGGCCGCAATTAACTAGTGGATACCCCCATAGACTATAAAGGGGGTGCAATTATTTCTAGGGTTCTATAACTTTTACTAACGCTTTATTAGAAACTATAGTAGGATTGCTTAACCCCTAAGCCAACTTACCTAAAAGGACTAACCCTTTTACTTTAATACTATATATAGGTAGGCCTTTAATAAGCTTAAGAAACGACTAGTCTCTGCCCCCCTACTTGCCCACTTTAACCTAAAACAGCCCTCTATGCTAGAAACTAATGCCTTAGACAGCGTAATAGCTGGCGTTTATTCCTAGAAGTAACCTAATGGAGAATAGCACCCTATTATATACTATTTGAAGACTATAATAAATGCTAAGCTAAACTACCACATCCATAATAAAGAAATGCTGGCTATTATCTCTAGCTTTTAGCACTGGCGTGTATAGCTAGAGGGGACCCCTAAGCCCATTAAGGTAGTTTCGGATTATAAGGCCCTAGAATACTTTATAACAACCAAGGCCCTTATAGCCCGGTAGGCACGCTAGGCGGATATCCTATCTTAGTTTAACTTCTTGATTATATATAAACCAGGCGCTATAAACTGTGCGGATGCTCTTATAAGGCGTAAACAGGACCTAGATAATTAGACAGCTATAAAGATCTTATTACAGACCCAGACACTACTACAACCAGAGCACCTTAACCCCTAGATACAGGCAGAACTAAATATAGACCCTTTAGACGCTAAGATATGCCCCATTAACTCCACAGAACTTGACCTTATTAATAAACTACTGTAGGCAAACTATACGGCCCCTTCTCTACAGGAGTACCGCGAAAAGGTAAAGGGTGCAACTAGCCCATAGTCCCTTAAAAATAGACTACTTAAGCACCAGAAACAGCTAGTAGTGGCAAAGGAACAGAATTTATAGACTTAGCTTATTGCCAAAGCATATACTTAGGTCTCTACGGCCTACCCTAGAAAAAATAAAACCTGCAGAATTATTGGCGACCGCTACTACTAGCCTAAAATGGTTATAGATATTAACCGCTATATACAGAACTGCGATAACTGCTGTAGGTCTATAGTTCCACAAGATAAGACCCCAGGACTATTAAAGCCACTCCCAATACTAGAACGCCCCTAGCAGTATATCTCTATAGACTTCCACAAGTTACCTACAGACCGCAACGGATGTGATATAGTTATAATCCTAGTTAACCGCTTTAGTAAGCGCCCGTTCTTAATCCCCTATTATAAGAATATTAATGCTAAAGAGGCGGCCTAACTGTATATCTACTATGTCTACTAAATTTACGGACTACTAGATACTATCGTATCCAACTATAGGCCGCAGTTTATATTAGCCTTCTAGAACAAGTTCATCCAGATCCTAGGTATTAGGCTAAAGCTCTCTATAGTATACCACCCCTAAACAGACGGTTAGACAGAGATTATAAATTAATACTTAAACCAAAGACTCCGGCCCTTTATTAACTACTTTTAGGACAACTAGAGCGAACTACTACCTATAATAAACTACGCCCAGACAACCCTACCCTATAACTCTACAGGGTTTGCACCTATTTAGCTAGAAATAGGATACTTACCCCATATAAGCTTTGACTGGGAGAGACTAAAAGGACCACAGACCGTACGTAAAAAACTATCTTATAAGGAAGCACAGCAGTATGCTAGACGCTTAGAAGAAGCATGGACAGTAGCCTACAAGAACCTAGAGAAGGCCCAGAAATCAATAAAATAGTAGGCAAATAAGCACAGGCGCAAGCCTGACTTTACTATAGGCAATAAGGTCTAGGTTACAACAAAGAACTAGAAGACAGAATGGCCTAGCTATAAGCTAGACTATAAGATAGTAGGACCGTATAAGATCCTTAATAAAGAAGGCAACTTATATAAGGTTAAACTCCCAGACTCAATTAAAGTCCACCCTGTTTTCTTACTAGATAAGCCACAGAAAGCTGTAAATAACCTACTACCTGGATAAAAGAATAAGCCTCTACTGCTGATTTAAGTTAATAGCGATGACGAATGGGAAGTTAATAAAATACTAGCCTATAAACTAGTACAAGGAACGCTATAATACCGTGTTTAATAGAAAGGTTACAATCTAGACCCAACCTAGTACCCCGCCTGGAACTTTATAGGTTGCCCTTAGAAGCTTAAAGAATTCTATAACCAATACCCTAATAAGCCAGAACCCCTAAAGTATCTAGATGAGTGGATGGAGTGCTAGTATAGCGAAGAGGATAAGCTACCTATTGAGCACAAAGATAAGAATACCCCACGGACATGATATGGACGTACAAAGCCTAAGGGCAGGCTTTTTTTAGAGGGGAGGGTAATGTTACAGCGCTGGCAGAATACGGCAGAATGCGGTAGATTGCGGTTACGTGATCTAAGGGTTGTATATAGCTTTAAGCAGCGCCTCCATTCCTCCCCTTTCCTTTCTCTAGCTTTGGATCCTCGTTTATAGACAATCCAATCGTATAGGCTTGCGCGTCCCTCTTCCCGGGCTCGTGCCTTAATTGACTAAGTCGCTAACAGTAGAGCGATAAAAAACCACGTGTTACTAGCAGCAGTTAAAAGGATAGGGTTACCACATAGATAGAAAGAATACCTATACCCGTTAATAATGATTTTAGGAGATCCGGTAGCCTATAGAGGAGGTATTATCAATCTTAAAATAGAACTAATTTAGTTAACCATTAAAGGGAGACTAGTTAAAATGTCTTTTAATATCCTACCGTTACAAAAGGATAAGGTAATATTAGGAATGTCTTGGTTATAGGAGTACAATCTAAGGATTAATTAGGTTATAGGTTAGGCTAATATTAAGGATACACAATAACGCAAAATGCGATAGCAAACCAAGATAGTATAGTACTAAGTCGGAGCAACATATAAAGAGACTAATTAAGGCTTAAGTTATGTACCAAAGAGATACTATAAGTATGGTAAAAAGTTATGGTTACTAGAAAGTAAGAAGCTGTTAGAGTATATAGCATAGGACTATAAAATAGAGTTAGAACTAAGAATAAATCTAAAGTTCTTTTTAATCTATAAGCTTACTAAAACCAAGTTAGTAGCGCTTAAAGAGTTTATCTAGGAGAACTTACGGAAGGGATATATCAGACCATTGTAGTTATTAGTAGGATATCCAGTACTATTCATGCTAAAGAAAAACAGAAAACTTAGGATATGCATTAACTATAGATAGTTAAACAGCATTATAAGAAAGGATAGATATCCTTTACCCTTAATTAGCAAAATCTAAGATAGAATAGGCAACGCGTAAATCTTTACAAAGATAGATCTAAGGTAGGTGTACCATTAGATTAGGATTAAGAAAGGAGATAAATAAAAGGCAGCCTTTAGGTCAAAGGAAGGACTACATAAACCGTTAGTTATACAGTTTGGGCTTATAAATGTACTAGTAACATTTTGGAAACAAATTAATAGTATATTAGGAGAACACCTTAATAAGTTTGTTATAGTATACCTTAATAATATTATCATCTACTTAGTAAGTAAGCAGGAATATAGAGAATATATTAAGTAGGTCTTAAAAAGACTATAAGAAGAAAAGATGTTAGTAGCAATTAAGAAATATAAGTTCTTTACCAGGAAGACCAATTTTATTAGATTTATTATTAAACTAGGCAAGATTAGTATAGACCTAAAGAAAGTTAAAGCTATAGTAAACTGGTAAGAACTAGAGAACGTTACGTAGTTAAGATTATTCCTAAGGTTTTGCAACTACTATAGGAGGTTTATAGCGCAGTGGTTAAAGAATATTAAGCCATTTATAAAACTTATAAAGAAAGAGGAACTATGGATGTAGAGTTACAAGCAAAAGAAACTATTTAAAAAACTTAAGGAGTTATTTACCTAAGATCCAATCCTTAAGATCTACCAACTAAAGTTAGATATAGTTGTAGAAACAAACGCATTAGATTTTACACTAGGAGCATATCTACTACAGAAATATCCAGACGGATGGCATCCAGTAGCGTACTATAGTTAGAAAATAACACCACCGGAACTAAACTATAATATCTACAATAAGGAGTTGTTAGGTATAGTTACAGCATTTAAAGAGTAGAGAGCATTCTTATAAGGTATAGAAAAACTATTTATGGTTAAAACGGACTATAAGAACCTAATGGGGTTCCTAACAATAAAAGAACTAAACTAAAGACAAGTTAGATAGGCGGAAATGCTTATAGAATACCACTTTAAAATTCAGTATACTAAGGGTACTAAAAATGCAAGAGCAGACGCACTTAGTAAGAAGGCAGAGTTATAAAATAAAGAAAAGCTATTAGGGGCAATGTTACGCAAAGATAAAGATGGGTTAATCAGATACAACTATCCTAAAGTTATAGTAATAAGAGAAAAACAGACCTATAAGACACTAGAGAATGCGTGGGCATAAAGGATTTAAGAAGCATAAAGTAAGAATCCAAAGTTAGAGCAATATAAGTACTAAAAGGCTATATATATGCCAGAAACAGTAGCAAAGGAGTTTATAAAAGACTTTTACAAGGGAATAACTTAAGGACACAACGGAGCTATAGGCTTAGTGTTAAGACTTTAAAAGGAGTACATTATTTAAGGAATCTAGGGACTAGTAAGGCAAGTTATAAAGAAATATCTAAATTACTAAAGGAACAAACTAATAAGGCATAAGCCGTATAGAGGATTATAACCAGTTAAAGTACTAGAAAGACTATAGGAGGTTATATAGCTAAAAAAAGAACGGAGAACTTAATAAACCTTTATATATACCTTAAAGAGACAGCTAAACTAGTATAAGAGAGAATAAAAAGGTACTATAATGCTAAGAGATCTAAGGGACCAGATCTTAAGAAGGGAGATAAAGTATAGCTACTACACAAAAATCTTAAGAGTTAACAACTAAGTAAGAAGTTAGACCATGTTAAACTAGGACCATTTATAATTAAAGCAAAGATCTTAGAAGTTATATATAAGTTAGACTTACTAGAGAAAATAAAGATCTACCCTATATAGTACATTGCAATACTAGAGTCAGTATACGGGAATATTAAGCCACTAGTCTATAAGGAAGATATGTATAAAGGACAAGAAGAGGACAAATAGGAAGTTTAAAAATCGTTAGTTATAAGGATATTAATAATAAAATATAGTATAAAGTAAAGTAAATAGGCTACAATGAGACTACTTAGGAGCCACTAGACAACCTAAAAAATGCTATAAAAAAGGTATGGAAGTATTAAAAGAAAAAGAATTAGAAAGCATTAATAAAGAAGAGTCGCTAAAGAATAAGTTACCTAAGGGGGACCTAAGAGGAGCACCTACTAATATATTTAGAGTTGTTTCCCTCTCTATTAGAAGAAAGCCCATTCTTTTATTACTAAGTTCCTAAAGGCCTTATTCCATAAGTTTCTATTTCTTAGAATAAACCTTTTTATATACCTTCTTAAGATAGATTAACTGAGTGGACGCAGCTAGACGAGAGTTAAGAGCCTATTATTAAGCAGCGGCAGCCTCTTACTTAGCATTATAAAAATAATAAAGTTTAGCTAACGCTATTAAGAGTTTGTTATTAAGCTTTATAGCGGTAGATTAAATCTAAAACCTTGGTAGTAATTAACAAAGGTACTTAAAGGCTATTAAGAGTAATAGAACGCGGATATTTAGCATTAAAGATAGAGTAAACATTGCAGGATAACTAAATATTTGCTTTAGTGCACTCTAAATATAAAGAGGGTTGCTGAGACAAAGGACTTACTAGCGCAATACAAACTAACCCCTCTTTCGCACAATAAGAATATAGAGACGGTATTACTTTACTAAGAGATAGTATTATAGTAACGGTATAAGACTAAAAAACTATAGAAGAAGAAGAAAGAGCCTTAGGTATAATAAGTAATAATATTAACCAAGTTAATTAAGCGGATATTACACCTCTAATAGATAACTTAGAGATATTGGGAATCTTTAAGGACGAAGATAAAGAGGAGGCAGATAGTATTATAGACGCTTTAAGTACAATGCTACAACTACTAGGAGAAGAGTTGGAAGAAGCTAGTTAGTTAATAAGGGCACGGTCCAGGATAGATCTGGTAGAACTATATAACAAGAAAGAGTAACCGAGGTTATATAATATAATCTATACAATCCTCTTAAGTCTCCACGACAGCCGTACGTAGCTATAAATCTGATGCTTGTTTATCTAGCGTTCGCATGTAATACTTCGTCATTGTGACATATATTAAGAAACTTGAGAGATTATTGTAAATTATATAGAGCTTAGAAGAGGTTAAGCTAAGAGAGACAAAAGCATAGGTTTTAGAACGTAGACAGACCACTAGGCGTTCTATAGGCGTTCTACAATTTCTTATTAAATCTCTACTTTATTCTTCTGTATAGCATTATACTTATAGAATCTTGCCTACTAAATTATACCAAATCCTAGGCTCTTTATTACTATTTAATAATCTATTATCGTTACAGATCGCCTCCTAAGCTCTTCCTACAGACCTATAAGAATTATTAGCAATCTAATTTAGGTTTGTTTAAGGCATTATATATAATAGGACTTATTTAACAAGTATAAAAAAGAACTATATTTTAGCAAGGCTTAGTATTTAAAGGAAAGGTAGCTTAATCTAAGGACATTTAAAGGTAAGGCAAATGCCACCTTTATAATATTTCCTCTACTACTTAGTAGAGCTAAGGCTAAGTTTAAAAAGGGAGATTAATATTGCCTAAATAAGGCGAAGTACATCAGCAGCCCCTTTACCCTAAAGCTGGCGTATAATATCTATTAGCTATAATTACTCCTTTACTTAGCATGCTATCTACGCCTAAAAGCATAGGCTACTTAACTAAATCTAATAGTGGCTATTTAAATTAAAGGAGGCATTGCCAGGGGTAATTATTAGCTAAGATATTACTAAATATAAATACCTAACTAAAACATATTGCGGAAGAACTAATATACCAATCTCTAGCTTTATAAGCAGTACTTAGCTGCTATTGCTTATTGGATTATAAGTAGTCTTAATATATAACTAAAGTTACTAGAAGCAGCTCTAAGTATAAAGCGCTGGGATTCTTTATACCTATTACAATTTAGCGCTTCGTCACTCTTAAAGTCAGCTAAGTAAGGTAGCGCTTAATAATAGCTTTATAGTAACGCTTTAAGCCCCTTTAACTGTTACAGATAAATTTATAAACGTCTTAACTATAGTACAGAAAGCTACAGTCTAAGAGATATAGATTAGGATCCTATTTAACTAAATTTTAGGACATTAGTAAAGCGGGCTTAGCTATATATAAGATATAGTCTAGTATATTAAAAAGGAAGCAACGACAGCCTCTCTTATATAATGCCTTACTCTTATAGAGGCGGAGTAAGCTTATATATTATAACTTATACGTTTTATATTAATCTAGCCTATAGGATGGCAATGGGCATTAATTATACCGCCAGTGGGGTTTAAGGATCTATTTAGCTCTATATATAGGTAGGAAGGAGAATATAAAAGGACCTTATATCCCCATACCAGGAGCCTATATAAAACACTTCTTAAGTAATCTATAGCATATATTCCGTCCTAAAGTTAGCTAATTAAATATTAAAAATAAAGGTTATAAAAAGAATAATTAACATAAGTAATAGTAAAACAATAAGTGACGGAGAAAGATATACAGAGAGATCTAGAGCAAAGGGCGTGTCTATTAGGAGAAAGGCGCTTTTAAAGATAAGGAATACTTCCTATGCTATGGCAGTAAGAGACCTTACTAATAGGGCACTAGAGCTAAAGCTAAAACTGGAACTGCTAAGGCTCTAAATTAAAGTATAAGAGAGATTAACTTGGCATTATAACCTAGAAGTCATTATAAGTATACAAATATATCACAGTTAGGTTAGGACTTACCGTCTTAGATATTACTAATAATACGTTTAATAGCAGCAATCCTAGTCACACTATTGCTCTATAGATAAACTATCTATAGGCCTAAAGCAGAATTGAGATACTAGAGAAGGCTAACTAGAAGCTAAGAGAGAAGGTAGTGTCTTTTAAAAGAAAAAGAGGAATTGTAAATAAAACACAGTAGAGAAAATATAGAGATACTGGCACTTATAAGCGTATTATACTTAAGGTAGAGGCATATCTAAGCAGCAATTAGGGTAAATACCTAACGATTCTTGCATGGAGAGTTGGTTTAATAAAAGTAAATAGATATCTAACATATGCGCATTTTATTTATAGGCAAGCGGGGTTATAAATTTAGTACCCTATATAACTAATACTAAATAATGTCCCTATTAATCTTATATTAATTATTAATATAGCCTCTTAAGAGTAAATAGGGTACTTTTTATGCTTACTATATCCATTAAATAACTTAAAGACTAAAAATAAATAAGCTAATAAAATTACTAGGAACACGCAACGGTAAACTATATTGTATATTCAGTTTAATATTGCCTATATAAATTCTATACATTCCCTTTAGGCTCTTTTATAGTAGTACTATAAACTTATTCTAAGGCAGTCTTCCCTATAGTATTTTATAACACCACCTTATTAATACTAACAGTTATATTATATATAGCTTAGATATTTTACATTGCTATTTAATCTTTGTAATCCGCATCCGCGTATATATAGGTGGAGAGAATACTAGTTCTTACTACCAGTGGAGTACTTAAAGGACTTCCTGTATTTCCTTAAGGATATAGTAAGAAATGCTTATTTTAAAAACTCTAATATTTAACTAAACTTATTATAAGTGCCACGGACCCCCAAATTTAAAGATCTGTCTATAATATATTTTCTTCCTCCTAATACTTATAATAATAATATTCTTCTGTCTACTAATCTTATATATAAAGATAGTCAATCACAGCCTAACCAGACAGTGGGAAGTCCAATATTATCTGCCTATTCCAGTAGTACTTTACTGCTAATATACTAGGAGAATAGTCATGTTACCCTACTTAATTAGACGCCCGGTAAAATTTCTTCTAAAAATATCTTTGTCTATAGAATAGATTAGTCTTTATTATTAGATACTCTTAAGGGGATTTACAATATATAGACGCTAAATGGCAGCGGTAATAATGCTAGAGAATGTCTTCTTAAAGAAGCATTATTTAATAATAGTACCTACTACCAAATTAATGGCAGCCCAGAATTGTACTGCTAGGGGGTTTTACCACAGTGGTATCACAAGTCTTTTAAAGGGAACGATTTATAATATAGAACAGAAGTTACTCTCCCTAAAGATCTAGTTAGAGGAAGTCTTTATATATTATACTGGGTTTAGGATTGGCTAACAGTTATAAGCCCACCTGCATTACTATAGGGTAAAATTAAAATATACACTACCTGCGTAGATATATTAATTATTTAATGGCGAATTAGGTTCTAAATTATATAGTATAAAATTTAGTAACACCCGTCTCTAGGTTAAGAGACGCACCCCATAAAAAGACAAATTATAGGTACTTTATATTAGATATAACAAAATAAAATGACAATGTTTTGGAATATATATCATTCCACTTAGATTAAAGATTAAAGTTAATCCAAAGCTTATAAGCTTTGCTAAATAGAAAATTATATATATATATAATATTATCTTTCGCACCTTATCTACAGAGCCTTTTTTTTTTTAGCTGTTATAAGAAGTCTCCACTATAACTCTACTATAGACTTCTTATTATTCCTAATATATATAAATAGGCGTATCTAGGCTTAGTAAAGGCTTAAGATATTTGTAATAAGAAATCTATAACGGCTTTATCTTTATATAGGTTAAGATACTTTTAGCTTTTAGCCTTTTCTTTAATTAACTATTATCCCTTTACACGATAATAGAGGGTAGTATAAAGAACTTTCCTATAATATGCTAGTGTATAGTATAATTTAGGAACACCAGGAGGCACTCCTTATGCTAATACTTAACTAGCTTAGTCTATATTAGCTTACTATAGTAATAATAATAGGAGGGAATAAATAATGATAAAGTGAGTAAAGGACGGCGCGGAGTTAGGGACCAAGCCAGACCTTAAAGAATAGCCTATTTTTAGGCATATCCATTTTCAGTCGCCCTAGTTTCCAAATCCTTAAATTTTTAAGGCCGTACTAGGCGGTAATTAAGGAGTAAAAAGCTGTGAGAGTTCCAATATCCTTAGCGAACCTTAGATTTTCTATACTAACTCTAAACATTTAATTAATAACACGCGTATGGGGCTGTAAACCATGGCTTAAGAATAAGCGAATTATACTTTAAGGAGTTATATAATCTTAGTCTATACTTTATAAACCCTTAGGAGTATAAGGAGACTAATATATAGGAGATAGAGCCTACTCTACAATAGGGTCTTATAAATATTAATAGAGGTATTAGTAGATTAAACTTAGAAAGAACTGGTAAATCTATAATGCTATTTTAGGTACAAGTTAATATAAATTAGCTGCAAATGTAAGAGACTTAACTATAAAGTTGATTCCTTATTACGTGATTTGACGGCGCTAATATAGTAAAGTACTTTTGTTAGAATATGGCTAAGAACCTAAAACGGCTCTAGTCCTAATAAGCCGCCCCTTAATAATAAATAACCGTACAACTCTACTTAATCTATATTCCACCTAACGTCTTCTATATAATACGGCAGTTTAAGAACCCCTAAAAATATAAATTAGATGGCCAAAGGGGTATATAAGAGATAATTTGGTAAACTAGGGAAACTTTGGCTTTGTCTATCTAGACGCCTTATTAGGGAGTATTATTAAAATCCTTTACTTTCAAAATGACAATGCAATTCTTATTAAAAGAGCTATATATAAGCGCTTTAATAAACGTGGCGGTAATATAGGGCTTTTATAATATTGAGGGCATTGCAACGCTAGTATTTGGCTTAAGTTTATAAGTAATTATAATCTCTAAGCTTATCTTTAAAACTATAAGGACAATGTTACTTTAGAATAGCGGCTTTAATTGGGACAAGAAATTACAGATATAGTTGCTTTTATTTATTTAAATGGCGTGATCTATAGGGACCTATAATGCTATAATATTCTCTTAGACTAAGATTTATATGCAAAAGTTACTAACTTTAGTAGCTTATCTTTAGATAGCTCTGCTCTCCTTATTACTATAGCTTATAGTTATTAATACCCTAGAGAGCTACTGTCGGTATAGGCAGATATCTTCGCCCTTAAATCCACCCTATATAAGATAGTAAGTGGCCAGACTTTTTTTAATGGTTAGACTAATAAAGAGATTAAAAAGTTATTTAAAAGCCATTAATTCCCTAACATAAAACACTTAGGTCTTATAGACCATATCATTATAAACTACTGGGAAGGAAGTTACTATAGTATAGATAAAGTTGCAGAAAAATTCAAAGGTATATTATTTTTACTAAAAACTTCGTTACTAATAATAAGTCTAAAGAGCCGTTAAATTACTCCTAAATCCTTCAACCCCTCTAAAACAGAATTAGCCTTTATAATATCAGTATTTGGGTTGCTTGTGGCGGTCTTATAGGTTTGGAGATTAGTATGTTAATAAGTATACTTAACGTCAAACATACTATTAGGTGCAGTTAAGGCAATTCCCTTTAGCTAAGGAACTACCTAATTATATAATTGCTCCGTTTTTACCCTTTATCGGCTTTTAGTCCAAGTAAGGAGTTTTACTATTTAGTACGTTTAGGCAATAGTCCTAGATCTTGTAGTTAACTATATGGTTACACGCATACTTTTTAGAGAAAGATATATAGTGGCATATCTTGTTTACCGTACTCTCGCAGTATAATTTAATAAATATTTATAGACATCTTGGAAGGTTCTAAAGTAGTGGTTAATATTTAAAACATTTAATAGGAAGTGGGGAAAAGATTACATACGCTATAATAATGCTAAAATATATTCTAAAAATAGGATAGTATTAAAATTAATACTATAAAAATACAGTTTAATATAAGCACGCTAATGCACATCAATATATACTAAATTATTATGCCTTAGCAGACATCCCTCCTCCACCTAGTAAAATTCCTAAAATATATATTTATAAAAGCAGAGTGTCTTAAAACTTTTAAATTATATATTTTTTTAATAGAGCTATCAATCTAGGACCCTAAAATTTATACTTAAGCCTATAGTTATAATAGAGCAGGGGGAAACAGCTAAAGTAGCTCTTAACGCCACTAACAGGACAATTAATAGCATAACTAACTATAGTTATTTTCTCGCTATAGAGTGGTTTCTATATAAAGAAATAGCCGAAGAACAAGAAGATATTAAGTATAACTTTATTAACTCCTAAGTAAGAGACTTTAGAGGTTAAAACTATAAATTTATCTTTTAATAGGGTATGTCTTTTAACCCAGGGACAAATATTAAATTAAATTATAGCTCATATATTTAAAGTATAGTTTTGCTTTTCTAATAAAAAACTGCATCTATTAACCCTACTTAGATAAATTTAAAATAGAACTTAAAATTTAAATTTGTAGTAAATATATAGATAGTCCAAAGCAGTAACTTAATATCCTTATTAAATCCCCTAGAAAATACCTATTAAAGCTTAACTTAGAATATACTCTCCTAAGCTTTAATATTAGTAGGGACATTAATAACCTTAAATCCCTATAAAAGATTAGTAATAGTATATTAAGAAATTCCTAAGGAGATATTTTACCTATAGAAGCTTTTCTGGCCAAGATAAGCCCTTATTAGAAATATAGATAAAGTACTTTCCTATTATAATGGCGAAGTATTATATACAAACACTAGATAAACAAGCATTAGATTTGTGGAATTAATAGCTATATACGGCTATCGTAGAGACTTAAGAGGATTTCTAGAGAGCTTAATAAGAATATAGCTGCGGGCGAATCTATATTGGGGCAATTAGGGCGGACAAACTAGCTGCCAAGTAATATTAAATAAGGGAGGAAGTAAACAAAGAAAGAAAGGAATCCTATAACGCCAGCTACGCGCACCACGTAGTGCATGTAACGGGCAGTCCCGTGACATTTCCTTTATAACACACCATTACAAATATTTTAGCTTTAGTTAGGTTGCTAAGCTTATTAACTTTTTTAAATAATGTGCTACTTTGTTTACTAAATCCTAGTTATTGCCGTTTTTCTAGAGTTTATATATAGACTTCACCCTTATCTAATTGAGTTGTTTTAGTTCTAAGTCTTATTCTATCTTCTTTAAAAGCCTTACTTATTAAAGATCTCTTAGGGCCCTATTTATCTAATATATTAACATCGCTATAGCTTAACTATCTTAGTGTTAGCCGTAAGATTATCCTTAGGGTATTATATTATTGTATAGAAGTTCTAATTACCTTACCTTCTAGAAAGGATAGAATCTACTTAATAGGCAACGCCTATAAAAGACCCTTAAGGGGTACGGAATAAGATATACTATAACTAATAGGTAACGGTTTTGGTAATATTTTAGGAAGCAGAGAATTTGTTAAATTAATAGCATACTTTCTCTTTTATCTTTTAGCCTATAAAGTAGTATAGTTTAGCATTTAAGGATCCTTTATAGGCTTATATACTATTTTATAAAGCTTAGATAAGTTGCTAAAAAGTTATAAGAGCTTACTATACATTTTAAACTTATAAAAGATATATTAGGGGAAAGAGTAAAGATTAGAATAAAGAGTTTATAAATTAGAATATAAGAACTACTAATAACTGCTACTTATACCTTATGCGCGTAAAATAGATTTAGATATTATAAATCAGATTTCTACTTAGCGCGTACTATAGCGTTAGTGGGAGCAATAAGTAGTTAATAGTAGTATACTAAGGGCATACCGCCTAAAGCCATAACGTTTAAGGAATCTAGATTTCAATTTACGCTAACATAATTTTATTTTTAAAAAAAATTAACCTTTAGTTTTAAGGGACATAATAGGTCCTTTAATTAAACTATAATAATTGCCCTAGCTAGATTTTTTACTTTAGCAGTAAGTATTCTTACCACTTAATTATAACTACTTATAGTCCTAATAAATAAGTATAGAGAATGTTACTACTTAATCTACTAGACGAAATATTATTATTAATAGCTAAAAACCTATAAGTGGAGGGAGATATTAACGCTTTCGCCCAGATAAATAACCGTCTCTATAGTATTTTTAATCCTTACCTTTATTGCCATAACATTAAATAGAAGGATAGTATAGTATTAATATAGGCTATAAAACAAGGACAAGATATAACTGCTTAAAAATCCCTTAAAGCCGCCAAAATTGGAGTGGCGACTTAATATTAATACTATAGGCATGCGGATTTATTATAGGCAGTAAGAAATGGACATAAATTAGTAGTATAGCTATTAATTAGAAGTGGACTTAGTAGTCTTAACCTAGAGGACTCTTTATATAAGCTATTATGCGCTATAAGGTTTAGGCAGACGGCAGTAGTATAGCTACTCTTAGAAAGCATTAATGTAAACTATAAGTAGGGAAATGGCTAGATACTACTATTATTAGCCGCAGAAAAGGGGTATAAAGATATACTTTAACTACTTCTAGAATATAAAAATGTTTATATTAATATAAGAGACGCTTAGGTTGGACACTACTATTATAGGCTGTTAATTACAAGTATAATACAGTAGTATAACTTCTAGTTAAGCATAGGGGTGTTAATATTAACTTAAAGGACTCCTTTAGCAGAATACTATTATCTATAGCTAAAGTATATAGGGATGCTATAATAGTCTAATTACTTTTAAAGTGTAAAAGTGGTAGTCTAAACTGCTTCTAGAGTGTAAAAGTGGTGGTCTAAAATCTATAGACTAGTATAGTATAAGCAGTCCTTTAATCCATTAAAGGATAGGCAAAAATTAACCTAAAGGCAGTCCAACTTTAGTATATAGATTAATTATTAGGTCTATAGTTCTTAATAATATAGCAGATATAAAATTCTATAGATTAGCTAACTCTTCTTCCCACTAATTAATGCGATTAATTTCTATATACCTTAACCTCTTAAAGATCTACTTCCTTTCTATACTAGTAAGTTCTTACTATATACTAGGCCCAGATATTAGCTCTACCCTATAATATACGTTACTATATAACTAGACCCGCCTAGGACCTAGTATATTATCTTAAACTTATACCTCCTAAAATACAAATATTAAATTCCTATTCTGCCTTAAACGCTATAAATTAATAGGACCCTAGTATTTAGACTACCGCTTAGTTTTAGCTGTATTACATAAGACTGGCCAGACTTTACTAAGATATTATATATATAGGAGGTTGGTATAGGTGCTTAAAAAAGTGCTAAAATTAGACCTTAACTAGTAAAAGAACTACTACTAACTAAAATATAAGAATATACCTAAGCTATTAGCCCCTTCTATTCTATATAGTAACTCTACTCTTTACTTTTATAACTTTAGAAAGGAGTGCACCTGTAATAATCTAGCTTTGGCTTACTAAATGCGTCTTTAGCAAGACTTAAGGACATCTTTAGAATTTAAAAGCCCATTTTTATAGACCTAGGTAGGCTTCTAAGCCACCTTATATTTACGCCCTAACTTAGTTATTCTTTTCCCTAAAATATTATTAATCTCCCATTTATTATCCAAGCTTATTTTATTAATTTTATCTTTTTTAGTCTAGGTATAACGCTTTATAGCAGGCTCTGGGTTTAAAACATCGCTTTAATTATTAGTAATGCTACCACTATTACCGTCCTCATCCTTATTATAAGTACAATTGCTAGTCTTATTATGCGGCAGTTTAATACTATAGAGAAGGGTAGGCTTCTAAAGTAAAGGGCTAGTAGGCTATAAAGCAGATACCGCTTACTAGTTAACTTATGGGTATTAAGAGTTAAGGTCAAGGATAGGAGGAATAGGGGGCTAGAAGATAAGTCTTCGCAATAGGTAGGTGGCCTTTATTACTTCTAAGGATATAGACTATTACCGCCCTTACCGTCCTTACTATCCCTACTACTCTCTTTAGTAGGGTTATTAGAATTATAATTAGTAACGTCGTCCTATTTAAGTTAATTAAGCTTCTGATTCCTTGGCATAAAGTATAATTTACCTCTTATATCCCCTTTTTTATAATTACCCTTCTCCCTAATAAGCAGATTGTCTATATATTATAGTTATTAAGTTATAGTAATAATATTTTTGATATCTATAACTTACTAATATTATCTATTACCGGCTATTAAGAAGTCTTAGTTAGTTACTATATAGGTCTCTAACTTCTATTTAGCCTAAAGGACAGTAGCAATATTAATTTCCTTAGCTAGGCTATCTATTTTATTAACGTCTTCTGCCGTAGGTTTAAGATAGTTATATAAAGATGCGCTAAAGAGATCTTTTAGCTCCTCTAAAGGTAGCTCCTTATCCCCATTATCCTTATCACTGCGGTTATTTCCATTACCTAATAATTATTAAGCAAGGCCATTATATAGGGAGGAAGTGTATATCTAACTTATAAGGTACTAGTTAATTGCCGACTTTATTAGCTTTATTGCCAGTATTACTAACTCTATTACCTTTAGGTTCCAAGTCTAGATTGGCTGTATTATCTTTAATAAATATTAGATTTGCTACTAGCTATTAGATATATTTATAGTTATTAGGAAAAGAGGGAGGAAATAATTACTAAATTACCTTAATTACTTCCTCTAGCGTCTTAGCTATTACTTTTATTCTTATAAATATCTTTATATTTATTAAAAGCTTTAAGATCTACGGGTACCTTATTAGGTAGATTATTTAAAAAAGGTAATATGGAAAAACTTACCTAAGCGCAACTAGCCTAAATATTTTACAGGATTATCTCTTAGAGGGAAGTAAGATACTCTCCCCTTTTTCGTCCTCCTCTTTTTAGGTATATTACTTACATTTGCCTTAAAAGCTATAATTATATAATATTAGGAAGCTCTTAGTTTTTTAGGGGGTACAGTATAGAAATTAATATTATTAAGTAAAATTTCTAAATAAAAATAAAGGGGTTAAGAAGATGCCATAGTTGCTACCGCTATTATTATTAGAGTTATTATTACCTTATGCCTTTCTAATAGCTCTAAAGGACAGGTTATACTAGGTTTTTAAATCTACACTGGTCCTCTCTTCGCTACTAGCTTATATCCGCAGTATCTATACTAAAATAACCCTACTAGCTTAATAGCGAATCAAAACGTATAATCTATACTTTATTAGCAATTACCGTTTATAATATATAAAGGTTTATATGGGCTTAAATTCTATTATAAAATTAACGCTTATTAGGAAACTGCAATTAAGACCTAACTAACTAAGCTGGCATATTTAGCCTCTAACAGGGGTATTGCACTAAGCCTCCTTATTAAGGAGGTTAGTGGTAAAGTACCTCCTCTACCCTTATTTCTTAGAGTTAGGGCTAGCGCTAATATGTCTGTTTTTTTAACCTAATTATGCTAGTAAACTAGATCTTCTGTGCTAGATCCTTTATAAGACTATAGCTCCTAGGATTAAATAAGTAGGAGATGTGCCATAATTTTATTATAATTATTAAAAGACACTCTAAGTAAGAGGGCATCCTTAAATCTCTCCCTAGTATCTTTAGTTATAGTATAGAGCTTATAGCCGCTCCTTAACCTCCTAAATATGCGTAAAAGCCTCACTTTTACCCTTTTCTATAACCAGATATTATAAATAATATAAGGGGGCAGATAGCGCGAGCAGATTAGGCGATTATACCTATATCTATCTTACAGCGCCCTATTAGCCGATATAGCCACTATATAAAGTCCGTCTCCATTAGGAGATTAAATACGTAAATTTTCCTTTAGTATTTATTAGCCAAGAGCAAGATTATAATACTAACTCTACTAAACGCTAGGCTCTGCTACTAAATTGGCTATTTACCTTTAGATTCCGCATTATAAGTTTTAGATCTATATAAGGAATATTTCTATATAACCTATACCTCCTTAGCTAAATAGGGGACTAAATTAGACTAAAGCCCGGCAGCTTCTCTAATTGCAATTTAATTCTCTAATTATTAGGCAAAAGTAAGATTTAAGTCTAGGTAGAGAAGGCGCTAAGGAAGGTAAAGGCTTCTAGCTTCTAGCGGCGTAGCTTTAACTAAGCTAAGTAATTAGCATTAACCTATAGTTGTTTTGCTAAGGACCTACTTTAGTATTTAGCTTTGCCTTTATTATAATGCTATAATATAATACTGCCTAATATGTCCGCGGCTTACAGCAGCTATAACCTATATAATCTATAGCTAGGTAGTTCTTAGCGCAGTTCTATAGCTATTTATAGCTATGCCAACAGGGATTAAGTTACTAATTTTATAACTTAAGGTGCTTAGGGCTAATAGTATACAGCCTATTTTAGGGAGAGGATGTCTATATAATTAAGTAGGATTACTAGCTAAAATGTAATAAGATATAAGGTGATTAGGAGCCGTCTAGTAATATAAGGGAGCTTATAGTAGTAAGGGACTAGGTGCTGTTGCTTTGGGAAGGACTCTCCTGGAAAAATAAAGTAGATAGTATTGCTAATATAGTAATTGTTAGCGACTTGGTCAATCGAGGCACGAGCATGGCAAGAGGGTCGCGTAAGCCTATACGATTGTATTGTCTATAAACGAGGATCCAAAGCTAAAGAAAGGAAACAAGAAGAACGGAAACACTGCTTTAAGTTATATACAATCTTCTAGTCACGTGATGGCAACTTGCTGTAACTTGCTATTATGTAACGGCAGTTTGCGGCAATCTAACGGCAATTTGCCAGTGCCGTGACATTACCCCCCCCCCCCCCCCCTTTTTAAAAAAGCCTACCCTTAGGCTTTATATATCCGTATTACCCCCACGGGGCGTTCTTGTCCTTATATTCTATAGGCAACCTATTATTCTTACTATGCTAGCATTCCATCTATTTATCTAAGTACTTTGGCGGTCCAGGTTTGTTAGGGTAATGGCTATAGAACTCTTGTAACTTATAGGGACTGCCTATAAAATTCCATGTGGGGTACTAAGTAGGGTCTAAATTATATCCTTTCCAACTTACGCGGTACTTTAGTATTCCCCTTATAAGTTTACAGGCTAGTATTTCTTTAATTTCCTATTTGTTGTCGCCATTAACTTAAATTAGTAGGGGCGGTTTATTCTTTTGTCTAGGTAATAGGTTGTTTGTAGCTTTCTATAGCTTATCTGGTAAGAATTTAGGGTGGACCTTAATTAAATCCAGGAGCTTTACTCTATATAAGTTGCCTCTTTTTTTAAGAACCTTGTACGGTCCTGCTATCTGATAGTCTAGCTTACGGCTAGGCCGCTCTGTCCTTTAGTTCTTTATTATAACCTAGACTTTATTGCCTATAGTAAAGTTAGGCTTACGCCTATGCTTATTTGCCTGCTGTTTTATTAATTTCTGGGCCTTTTCTAGGTTTATATGGGCTACTTTCCAGGCTTCTTCTAAGCGTTTAGCGTACTGCTGGGCTTCCTTATAGGATAGTTTCTTGTATACGGTTTGGGGTCCTTCTGGTCTTTCCTAGTTAAAGCTTATATGGGGTAAGTACCCTATTTCTAGCTGGATAGGTGCAAATCCTATAGAGTTATGGGGTAGGGTAGCCTAGGTATAGTCTATTAGCGGTAGTAGTTCGGCCTAATTGTCCTAAAAGTAGTTAATAAAGGGTTAGAGTCTCTGGTCTAAATACTAGTTTATAATTTCCGTCTGGCTATCTATCTAGGGGTAGTATACTATAGAAAGCTTTAGCCTAATGCCTAGGATCTGGGTAAACTCATTCTAGAAAGCGGATATAAACTATAGGCTATAGTTGGATACGATAGTATCTAGTGATCCGTAGATTTGATAGACGTAGTAGACATATAGTTAGGCCGCCTTTTAGCATTAATATTTTTATAATAAGGGATTGAGAACGGGCGCTTGCTAAAGTGGTTAACTATAACTATAGCTATACTGTATCCGCTACGGTTTATAGGTAGCTTGTGGAAATTTATAAAGATATACTATTAGAGGCGCTTTAGTATTAGGAGTAGTTTTAATAGTCCTAGGGTTTTGTCTTGTGGGATTATAGATCTATAGCAGCTATTGCAGTTCCGTATATAACGGTTAATATCCATAACTATTCTAGGCTAGTAGTAGCGGTTGCTAATAATCCTATGGGTCTTATTTTTTTTAGGGTGGGCTATAGAGACCTGGGTATGTGCTTTAGCAATAAGCTAAGTTTATAAGTTCTGTTTTTCTGCTACTACTAGCTATTTCTAATGCTTAAGTAACCTATTTTTAATGGACTATAGGCTGGTAACGTTCTTTACCTTTTTATGGTACTCCTATAGAGAAGGGGCTGTACGATTTGCTTATAGTAGCTTATTAATAAGGTTAAGTTCCGTGGAGTTAATAGGATATATCTTAGCATCTAAAGGGTCTGTATTTAGTTCTGCCTATATCTAGGGGTTAAGGTGCTTTGGTTATAGTAGTGTCTAGGTCTGTAATAAGATCTTTATAGCTATCTGGTTATTTAGGTCTTGTTTATGCCTTATAAGGGCGTCCGCACGGTTAGTTGCGCCTAGCCTATATATAATTAGGAAGTGGAACTAAGATAGGATATCTGCCTAGCGTACCTACTGGGCCGTAAGGGCCTTTGTTATTATAAAGTATTTTAAGGCCTTATAATCCAAAACCACTTTAATAGGCTTAGGGGTCCCTTCTAGCTGTGCATGCCAGTACTAAAAGCTAGAGATAATAGCCAGCATTTCCTTGTTATAGATATAGTAGTTTAGCTTGGCATCTATTATAGTCTTTAAATAGTATATAATATGGTGCTATTCTCTGTCTAGTTGCTTCTAGGAAAAGATACCAGCTATTACGCTATCTAAGGCATTAGTTTTTAGCATTAAGGGCCGTTCTGGGTTAAAATGGGCAAGTAGGGGAGCTAATATTAGCCGTTTTTTAAGCTTATTAAAGGCCTGCCTACATATAGCGTTAAAATAAAAGGGCTGGTCTCTCCTAGTAAGATGGTTGAGGGGCTAGGAGATCCTGCTATAGTCCTTAATAAAGTATTAGTAGAAGTTACAGAAACCTAAAAACAATTATACCCCTTTTATAGTCTGTGAGGGTGCCCACTAGTTAATTGCGGCCGTTTTTTCTAGGTTTGCCTTAATTCTATCTGTACTAATAATAAACCCTAGGTACTTAGTGCGCTTAATACTAAATTCTAACTTTCTAATATCGGCCTAGAGACTAGCTTTGTGGAGCCATCATAGGACTTTACAGATATGTTTTTTATGTTCCAGTTCATTCTTAGAGTAAATTATAATATTATCTAGGTAGGCTGTGCAGAAGTTATTAAGGTAGTTAAAGAGTACGTTATTTATATACTATTGGTATGTAGCCGGTCCGTTAGTTAGTCTAAAAGGTAGTACTTTATATTTATATAATCCGTAGCGGGTCTAAAATATAGTAAGATCTTTAGATCTAGGGTTTATTCTAATTTGGTAAAAGGCCTAGTGGATATTAAGCTTTATAAAAATCTTAGCCTTACTTATACGGGCCAGTGTTTCTTTAAGTAAGGGCAGTAGATATTGGTCTTTGCGAGTTATATGGTTTAGTTTATGGTAGTTAATATAGAAACAGAGTCTGCTATTTGGCTTTTTTATAAAGAGGATAGGTAAGGTAAAGGGAACCTAGCTAGGCTTAATAAAGCCCTTATTAAGGTTATTAATAATATACTGCTTAGTGGCCCGTAGCTTGTTGGTAGATTACTGGCGGAGGGGGCTATAGCTAAGGGTATTTTCTTTATCTAGCTTAATCTTAATCTTATAGTTATACAGTTAGTAAGGTGGGAGTATGTTAGATACTGCCTTAGAGAATATATCCTTAAATTTCTGGTATTGGTGGGGTAGTTTCTATTCTACTAGCTTCTTATCTATAAGCTTACTTTCCCTACTAAACTGGTTATAGGCTAGGGCTTCCTTGTCTTTAATTATCTGGTTAATTTTATATAAGCTAGTTGTAAAGGCAATAGTGTTAGGCTGTTTTAAGTTCTGGTAGAACCCTATAGCACTAATACAGCAGATATTAACTAGTGGGAGGTTTATAGGTTTTTTTATAGACGTTCTATGGACCATATTTTATGGTAGAGGGTTTATAACCCTCTTTAGCTCCTATTCTATTTTCCATAAGTTATCCTTTTGGTCTATATATTTAGTACAGTGTCTAATATTCCTTGCTGTTCTTTATAGCTGTATAGGGCCTAAGCCAGCTAGCTTATTATTAACTTTCTAGGTTTCTAGTGCTAGTAGTGCGATATTGGTAGTTTGGGGGCGGCGTAGTATACGGACCCGTTACAAATTAAGCTGTATATCTTTCTTAAAAGCCTGGTCCCTACGCATAGCATCGGCCTAGTAAATGGTGTCTATTTATAGCTGTATAAGATTTTCTATTGTAATGCTAATTTCTTTTATAAAAGAAGGTGTTAGGGGTAGGGTTTTAGGCCAGATAAGCCATCTACTCTATATGTTAAGCTATAAGCCTAGATAGGCTAGCCATTTTCTTCTTAAGATTATATTGTGGCTTCCTAGGTCTGTAATAAGAAAGGGGATATTATACTGCCTTTATCTGTCTACACAGAGGTAAATCCGCAAGATAGTTATAATAGGCGGTTTTATCTATCTGTTATATCCGCAAATAGGAATTGGTTTGGGTAGTTCCTTAAGGGGTATATTTAAAAGGTTAGCCAGCTTTATAGTATACTGTGTATCTATTAAGGCAAAGGCATTTACTCTAGAGTTAGCTAAAGCAGAGGTTAAAACTTAATATCTATTGCGGAATAAAGTATAAGGGATAGTGTAGCTTCTTCTACTAACTAGCTAACCTAAATTAATATATAATATGTTAATTCCTTTTAACCCTAGAGGGGAGTTTTGCTCTAGGGTTTCTCTTTTTCCAACTCTATGCTGTCCTTCTATATTAACAGAACCTTATCCGTTTTTGCTTTTATTAGGCAGTTTTTAGTGAAGTAGTCCTTTTGGCTGTATAAGAAGCAGGCTCCTTAATTGCTAAGGGCCTATATATAGGGGTTGCTATACGTAGGTCAAGTATTTAGCGGACCCATAGTGGGGGTAGCTGCATGGCTAGCTGCTAGGTTAACGGCAGGCGGTATAGTTAGTGCTATAGGGGTCGCAGATCTTACTGGGGCGCTATAGCCCGTTCTTATAGTATTTATGTTTTAGTTAGCAGAGCTTCTAGTCTTATACTGCTTAGTATATACCTTAATTTGGCGGAGGCCCTGGTTAATAGCTAGGTACTAGTCTATAAGTTTCTTTAGCGTCTGTATAGTAGTATAAACTAGCAGCGCGGTGTGCTATAGGTCCAGGGTAAGCTTGTTAAAAAGGTCTAGCATTAAATCTTCCTAGGGGATTTAAGCCTATTTGGCTAGGTGTAGAAAGTAGGTCTAGAAGACTAAGAAGGTCTCTATCGTTTTTATATTAAGGGCTTTATAGTTAAGGCAGGCATTCTGTATCTTAAAGGGGTCCTTATAGATAGAAGACAGGTAGTTAATTATCTCTTTTTTAGAGAGGAAGGGGTCTGCTAAGTCCTAGGTATATTGTGGATATAGATATATCTATGCGTCCCTGCCAGTACGGCTAAAGACGTAGGCCATTTTAGCTTAAGTAGTAAGGAAGTAGTCCGTATTAACTTTAAGCTCGCCCTGCAGTTAAAGCTTCCAATTGTTAAATATAGGATTAGTTCTGTCTGTAAGCAATAGGGGGTCTACAACCTTCGCGGACCGTAATAATGCTAATACTATACGTTAGGCTAGGGCCTTAAGGACTATAGTAAGTCTTTAGGTGTCCAATAACTCCTTAGAGGGTGTAGGGGTATCTCTAGCTTTAAGCAGCTCTTAAAGTCGTTTAATTTTGGTATTAGCTGCTGCAAGTTCTTCCTAGGGTGTCAAAACGGCGACTGTTTTACTATTAGAGGTATTTATAGGTCCTACAGCAGCTTTGCCAGCTGCTGTATTTCTTGGCATAGTAGTAGGGGTATTAGGTAATTTCTAGTATTTATTTATTTCCTAGGGGTTCTGGTCTGTGTATATCCTATTCTTAGGTTTCGCGTTCTATTTGTATTCTTTTGGTTCTTAGGGGTTTGTCCTGTCCTTATGGTCCTAGTAATGTCCTTAGGGTCCTATTCTGTGTCCTTATCCTATTTGTGGCCTTATGGATATATTTGAGTTCCTTCTTAGGAAAGAAGAGTAGTGATGAGCTTTGGATAATGTTAGCAACTTGGTTAATTAAGGCACGAGTACGGCAAGAGGGTCGCGCAAGCCTGTACGATTATATTGTCTATAAACGAGGATCTAAAGCTAAAGAAAGGAAACAAGAAGAACGGAAATACTGCTCTAAGTTATATACAATCTTCTGGTTACGTAATGGCAACTTGCCGCAACTTGCCATCACGTGACGGCAGTTTGCGGCAATCTGACGGGAATTTGCCAGTGCTGTGACAGTAATTCCTATAGATTCCATTAATTGGCAGCTATGGGTTATAGCTCCCTAGAGGTAAAGGAATGACCTAAATAAGAGGGGGGAAAGCTTTAAATATCGTAAATGCCTATATATGTAAGTGGAATAAGTCTCTTAAGGTTAGGCTGCAGAAAGAATAAATGGCTATTACTACTTTAGCGGCGAGAATAGAAAGAGCCGTTTTATCTATTACTATAAAGAGAGTATAAGGGAGGAAGTTGTTAAAAGGCGCTGCGCTACTATTAGTCTAAGACATAGAAATTAAGGGAAGTGGTAGGGCTTATATATGCGCAGATGCTAATAGGGGAGTAAAATAGCTTAGGGGCGGAGTAAGAAAGCTTAGCTAAGGCGATGATATCTAATAAGGGGATGCGCGGTGTTAGGGAGGAAAGAGAAGATAGAGGAGGGAGAGTAAAACGGCGAGTAGAGGACGCTTTTATGTAAAGAGGTCGAAGCACGGGCCAGGATAAAGCACGGGCCAGGATAAAGCGCGGGCCAGCAAGTAAGGGCGCGTTGCCTATAAAGGAAACCTCCATTTTCTAATGCAGTTCCACTCTTACAGATGTTACTTAATTAATTAAAGTATAAATGTAGTAAAAGGGACGCATAAGTTTATATAATTAAGTTATCTATTAACGAAAATCTAAAGTAAGAGAAGGGAAAGAAGAAGAAGAAAAGTAATAGCCTTAAAGGTTTTATACAATTCTTTATATAGCTATAGCTACCTACTATTTACCACTATAATCTACCGTTTTCTACTAGTACTATAAGTAAATTATATAAAGACCGTATATTTAATAAGATAATAAGTAATATAGTAAACCCTATAGAGAATATCTACTAAATTTCACCAGAACTATAATAGAATATATTTATATTAGTAAGTATTTTTACTATATATTCTTTACTTATAAGATAAATACTATTTTCCCTTTTATATATATTTTTCTCTTATAAAAGAGTTATTCTAAGAGGTTTAATTAAGGTTAATAATAAGGATTAAAGACGGGCCTTTTAAGGGAGGAGTAGTATTAGGTACTTTAATGCTAAGATAGTATATAAAGTATATAAATACCCCTAAGTACCGCCTATAAAGTCTCTACGCCTTATATATACTTTCTATACTTCAATTAAGGCTATACTTATATTTCTATATACTTAGGATACGTTCGGTTGCAAATCAGCTCCATATCATATTTGTTCAATCCGTGCGCCTTTTAGTGTCGTCCGTTTTGTAATTAGTGGCGGCTACTACCACGGCCCATTTGAATCTATAATTGAGTCGATCGTTCGGTAGCCTCCATATGAGGCTCTAGATTTGGCTTCGCACAATCCGTGATTAACCTCGGTGAGCGATTCAAGTAAGCCCCTCTCTGCCACCAGGCCTCTATCGCAACTCCCTACTTTGGTGTAGTAATGGAGCCTCCTCCTCGACCAACGCCCCCTCTGCGATTAACGCTTGCTACACCTTCGCTCACCTCCCGTAGGAGCCGTAGCAGAGCTACAGCGACGCCCGCGACGCCCGTAGGGCACAGGAACGCGCGTATAAGATAGACAGGCGAGATGGAGGAGGCGATGTTAGAAGGCCTCGTTGAGACCGTTAAGAAAGGATTTCGCGTAGATAGCTCTTACAAATCTAACGGCTGGAAGATTGCTCTTAATTGTACGCTTGCTGTTGCCTAGCAGCCTGTTACTCTTAAGTCAATTAAGAGCAAGCATAATAACTATAAAAAGGACTGGAAGCTATAGAAGGAGCTCTACGGCCTCTCTGGCTGGGGGTGGAATAAAGATAAAGGCGTGCCCGTTGCCAGTAAGGAAGTTATAAAGGCTTACTTTAAAGCCAATCCTGCCGCTAAGAAGTTTTATAATATACTACCTGCCTTCCTAGATCTAATGCAGGAGCTATTTAATAGAGTCCTAGCGACAGGCGGTTATACAAGGTTAATTAATAAAGCAATTAAGAGCTCTATGGACCCTAAACTTCTCTTAGCGGCGGCCTCGCAGGTATTAGGTTTAGTAGATAAGGAAAATAAGGAGGAGGCTAAGGAGGCTAAGGAGACTGAGGAGACTAAGGAGACCGAGGAGGAAGTAGATAAGGCCTTTAAGTTAGAGTCAGCTTAAAGCTCTATTAAAGGCAGCTAATTAAGCTTACCTTTAGCTAAGCGCCCTAGTCCTTCTAAATCTTCCTTAACGCCGAGTTAACCTTCTTTACTAGCTATACAGAAGCAGGCTATTAAGTAAGCTACTAGAGCCACCAAATTTAGTGTAAAGCACTAGTAAGGAAGACGGCAAGTTGTAGAGGTACTAGAGGAGATGTAACAGTGCAAGTGTGGGAGAATTGAGTGAGCAACTTAATTGTAAATGTAGCTGAAAGTGTCTATATATACACGAGGAAGGTATGGAAATAAATGAAAGGGGAGACGAATACGTGAATAAAACAGTGTGATACGTAAGTGATACGTAGGCGATACGTAGGCAATACGCAGGTAAAACAGTGGTGGTTTGGCAGGGTACCGTAGTCGGTTACAGGAGACAGTAAAGAAGGTAATAAGAGAGATAAGGGCTACAAGAGAGTTAATTACCTAGAAGCCTCTTTAAGAGAAGGCCTCCGCAGAGTTTATCTATAAGTTTAGTAACCTAGATCCTATAGAGCAGCTAGCTATTTTATAAGCTTTTAAGACAGAGTCTACTGCTAAATTATTTCTTATAATAGCTAGAGTTGCAGAGCTTCGGCAAAGCTTAATTAATAACATTTTAGCTGGCAGGAAGGAGGACGTACAGGAAAGCAAGCTTTAGGTAAAATTTTGGGTAAGATCTAAGTTACTCTTTAGAGCTGTCCTATATAGGCAATTAGTGGGCAATGTAAAGAGGGAAACTATATAGATTTCTATTATAAATATACCTAAATCTACTGTATATTCTTAAGCAATCGGCCTGCCAATTGCCTGGCAGTAACTCTCCCATATAAGCTTTGCAATCTTATTATGTCTTTAGTTTATAACTATATTACTTTCTGCCTCTGCGAGCTCTATGTCTTCCTTATCTATAACCTTATCTATAACCTCTAAATTATTATCTAGATTATCCGGTTTATTTATATTAATAAAGTTATAAACCATAGCTAAAGTATACACTATATCCACCTGCGTACTTAAAGTGTAACGGGCGCTCCTAAAGGGTACATATTAGATAAGACAGAGGAAGGTTTCACTAATGTCCCACTAATGTCCCAGAGGAGACATGGTTAGATAGACAAGGGGCAAGGGGTTTTACTAGTGTCTTAGAAGGATTATATAGGAAGCAGTGTAACAGTTCACCAGCACTACGCTAAGACACAAGATCGTCGCCTAAGAGGCTCCAAGACAGGATCGACCCTACCCTTGTATGTCTCGGATACGGTCAAATATTGAGTCATAGACTACGGAGTTCCGGGTCTACTTTCATGTATTTAGTTCACTTGATTTCCGTAGATTTAGAATTAAGTCGTTCTTTTAATACCCACACTTGCACTGTTACAAGTAGGTTCTCCTCTAGAGAAGAACTAGCAATTAGTCTCTAAATAGAAGAGGTTAGAAAGCATTTATCCTTTAATATATAAAGCTTGTTCTACCTTCGACTTACCTTCTACTTATTAGTAACTCTTATTCTATACTATCGATTAGATAATTATACGTTCTGGTTAAACTGGCCTCTTATAATTCTAATTGCTTATAATCCTTTACGGAAGGAACGTATGGCTATTAGTTAATGATAACGGGCTATACTCCTTTACCTTATAAAGCAACGCCCTTACCTTAAGAGGCTCAGAGAGTCTCTCTAGAGGAGCGCATTCCCTTTACTTATAAAGGAGTAGACCAGGAAGCCATAGCTAGTCCGTCTAACTTTTTAAGACCCTTAGGAACAATTACCACTGGGGAGTTATTAGAGCGGTTATTATATAAGACCTTATAAAAAATAAAGAAGTTAGAGATATAATTAAGATAAGTATATTAAGACTACTAAAAACAATTGTAAGGATAATTAGGAGAAGTATAGACACCCTAGACACGAAGCGGACTTAAAGGGGCAATGCTATACTATGCTGTAATGTTAGATAAACCTAAATTCCGCATAAAAAAACCTAATAAGTATAATAGTAATAGTCTCTAAAACTGTAATTGTTTTATCCGTTAATACGAAACTAAGTTTTGGCTAGATCTAAAATGTTACTCTAATAAGTATAATTAAATACTAATTACTTCTACCTTCCTGCGTGGCACTATTAAGAGCTTATAGATACGCTACGAAAAAAAACTTACTATACCCCTTAGATTTAGCAAGCTTAAGTCCTAGTTAGTTAATTAGGTCTAAGACCCTACTAATTAAGGGATGGATTATAACTAGTAATACTATAATGCTAAATAGCGAGAAGGCTAGAGTGTAGTCTAGTTTATAAACTACTTAAAAGAGCTAAAAGACAATATATCCTACTTAGACCTATAGGACGACATTATATAACTTTATTAGCTACTTGCCAAGTTATAACCTAAGATTTGACAGGCCATATAGGAGAAGGGCGAAATTCCTACCTGTGATGGGCTTGTATAAATGCTTCTAAACCGAAGCTTGTAGATTGCTACTATACAAGAATACTAAGCTAAGGAGAAGAAGAAGAAGAATCGTTTAGGGGCAGTAGGTAGACATGTCGCGAGGGCCGCCAAGGCGCTAGTAGTAAGCGGGCCAATAGCGATTTTGTATGCCAGGCATGGAAAATCCTGATTGGTTAAATATGGCAGGTGACGCGCTCTAGCACCGTTACATTACCCCCCCCTCCTAAAAAAGCCTGCCCTTAGGCTTTGTCCAAGTTCTTTATTGTCGTCTAAATTATTATAGTTATCTAACCCCTCTTCCCAGCATTTAACCTAGCTATCTAACTTGCGTGGTGGTCTAGGGACGTCTAGGTAGGCTAGGTGGAAATCTTATAGCTTATAGGGAGAGTACTTGAAATTAAATGCGGGGTACTATTCTGGATCTTCATTATGACCTACCTAGCTTATACGGTATTTTAAGGTACTACGGTCCTTTTTTACTGCTAAGATCTCTTTAACTTCCTATTCTTCATCCTCTGCAATCTAAATTAGCAGTAGGGGGTCGTTATACTATTTAGGTAATAGGTCGTCTGTAGCCTTCCGCAGTCGGTCTAGAGAGAAAATAGGGTGGATCTTTATTAACTCTAGTAGCTTAACCTTAAAAGAGTGCCCTACCTTCTTAGGGATTTTATAGGGGCTAGCTATTTAGTGGTCTAGCTTATGGCTTAGCCTCTAGGTTTTCCAGTTCTTTATTAACACCCATACCTTATCTCCTACGTGGAAGTCTACCTCACAGCGATATCAGTTCGCGTCGGACTCTTTCTTCTCTTATACCCTTTTTATAATTGCTTGGGCAGTCTCCTAGGCCCTATATATTCTCTTAACAAATATCTGGGCCTCTTTATAGCTAAGGCGTTCGCGGGCCGTTATATATCCTATAGGTCTATCCCAATCAAAGGATATTCGTGGCCTGTATCCATAGAGTAACTCAAATAGCGACATTCCTATACTATTATAAGAGAGCGTGAGCTGTGCGTAGTCTATTATAGGTAGTAGTTCCAACCAGTTGTCCTAGTAGTAGTTAATAAAGGGGCGAAGTCGCTAGTTAAGGTACTAGTTTATAATCTTAGTTTAGCCGTCAGTCTAAGGGTAAAATACAGTAGAGAGCTTAATCTTAATCCCAAGAATACGGCAGAATTTATTTTAGAAGTCCAATATAAACTAAGGTCCACGGTTAGAGATAATTAACTTAGAAACGCCATAGATCTGGTAGATGTTATCCACGTACATGCAGGCCATATCCTTTGCGGTTATAGTCTTAAAGCAAGGGAGGGAAACAGCTTGCTTACTTAGTTAGTTAACTACTATAAAGGCCATATTATAGCCGTATTTATCCTTTGGGAATGATTTAAAGTCCATTATAATATATTACTAAGGGCGTTCGGGGACTAGCAGTGGTTGTAGCTATCCAGGAGTTCGGTCCCTGGGGGTATTTGCGCGTTTATAAGCATAACAATTTCTAATAAATTATTCTATATCGGATAGGAGTCCTCGCTAATAGTAACAAGGTAATAGTAGTTGGTAGGTCTTATTTTAACCAAGGTGCGCTATAGAGACTTAACAGTGGGCTTTATAGATTAGCTTTGTTTATAGGTTGTTAATGTTTAGAACTATAAGCCATTCTTAGTATAGGGGTAGTCCGTCTTCTATTTCTAAATTAGGGTTACCCCCTATAGCTTAATCGCGGAGGGCTTTTAGGGATTCGGCTATGCGGTTCGCGATTAGGATGCAATTAATTAGTCCTATTAGTTTATCTAGGGTCTCTCCTTCTATAGGTGCTACCTTATTCTGTTTGGAGCTTAGTTCCTTAAGGATACGCGGGTTAAGTTATTTAGTATAGAGGAGGGCGCGTATCTAGTACTAAGCCTTTAGCTTATCTTATGGCCCCATGTCCTGTTCTCTCCAGGTTAGGGCGTTAGCTTTAGCATTTTACCTACTAGGGTAGTACATAATCGTAAAGAAGAATTAGAAGAGTATTTTAGCCCACCAGGCCTATTAACTAGTAAGTTATTTTATTGTTATAAAATACTTAAGGGCTTTATAATTAGTATAAACCTTAATCTAAGAGTCTGTGCTTTTAAGCTCTGCGCGCCACTGGGATAATAATTATATAATAGCCAACATTTCCTTATCGTGTACTTTGTAGTTGCACTTAGCTAGGGCCATTGTTTTTAAGAAGAACGTAATAGGGTACTATTCGCCGTCTAGGTATAGCTATAAAAGAACTCCCACTACTACCCTATTAAAGGCGTCCGTTTCTAGCATTAATTTAAGGTCTAGGTCGTAGTGACAAAGAATTAGGGAGGAGATAAGTCGGTTCTTTAACTCCTTAAAGGCTTTTATACAGTTATTATCAAAGACGAAAGACGTGTCGTTCTTAGTTAGTTATATAAGAGGCTTGGCTATAACTCCGTAGTTATAGATAAACTAATAGTAGAAATTATAAAAGCTAAGAAAGGACTGGATTCCTTTTATAGTATAAAGGGGTTTCTAGTTGCGGATTGCCTTAACCTTCTTTAGGTTAACTTTAATTCCTTCTATACTAATAATAAACCTAAGGTACTTTATGCGTTTTACTCTAAATTCGCATTTTTTTAATATTAACTTATAGGCCTGCATTCCGTAGTCTCTCTAGGACCTTCTTAATATAAACTTAGTGCTTAAGTTCGTTGTCTAAGTATATAAGAATGTCGTCTAGGTATACTGTACAGAATTCGTTAAAGTAGTCAAAAAGAACATTATTTATGTACCGTTAATAAGTGGCTGGCCCATTTGTCAGTCTAAAAGGGAGGACTTTATATTTATAAGACCCGTAATGGGTGTGGAACGTTATTAGGTCTTCTAATACAGGGTCTATTCTAATTTGGTAAAAAGCTTGGCGGATATTAAGCTTAGTAAAGATTTTAGCCCAGCTTAAATATGCAAGGGTTTCATTAATTAAAGGGAGAGGGTATCAATCCTTCTAAGTAATAGCGTTTAGCTTCTAATAGTCGATATAGAAACGAAGGCTTTTATTAGGTTTCTTTACAAATAAAATAGGGAAAGTAAAGGGAGCCTGGCTTGGCTTAATAAACCCTTTATAGAGGTTCTTAATTAGGTACTACTTTATTGCCTTTAGTTCCTCTATAGTTTGCTAGTAAAGGGGGCTGTAGCCTAGGGAGTTATTAGTCTCTAACTAAATCTTATAATTGTAGATTTAGTGGGGGGGCAGCATATCTAAAGCTGCTTTTAAGAACGCGTCTCTATGGTTTAAGAGGTAATTAGGGAGGAGGCACTTAACTAGTTTTTTATTAGTTTCCTCTACTAGTACTTCTTCCCTCTTAGCAATAATCCGGTTAATTTTATATAAACTGGTAGTAAAGACTTTGTTGTCCTTTTAATATATATTAAAGTAGAAACCTATAGTACTGATTGCCGTGATGTCTACTATAAGGGTATTATATAATAGTAGGGTTATCCGTGGCCTTAGGGGCTTTTAGGGTATTAGCGTTGTCCTTACTCCTCTTTGCTCTTGTTGTATCTTTTAAAGGTTGTCCTTTATGTCCTATTAGTACGTCCTCTTCCCTATTGGCCAGATCTCCGCAATTTGGAAGTTGTCTATGTTAGTGTCCGTTTTACTTCCGTAAGTAGAGTCCTCCTTAACTGTAGTCCTTTGAGGGAGTATCCTTATCGGTATGGAGTTCCTGCCGGCCTCACGGCGGGTATCTTCTTAGGTAAAGGCTAGGTCGTGGTTTCTAACATCTTGCTAGTAGGTGGGATTAGCCTTCGCGGCTAACGTCTTGCGGTTAGTACGGATTTCCCTAATAAAGGAGGGTAACTTCGGTCTATTCTCTAGCTAGATAAACTGTCTTTGTTAAACATTTAGCCAAATATTAAAGTAGAATATCTATTTTCGGCTAAGAATCATATTGTGTAACCCTAGGTCTAGGATGTAGAAGGGGATCCCAAACTAGCGTTATCTATTAATAGCAATATGTAGCTTTAAAACGTGGGTAACCGGCATATTGGCTTAACCATTATAGCCTTTTACTTAAACAGGCTTCTCTAGTTAGGTAGCATTTACATTTAAGAACTTAGTAATATTATTCGCATAAGCAGTGTTTATAAAGGCAAAGCTATTTACTCCAGTGTTAATAAGGGCAGTTATATTAACTCCATATCTATTTTAAGATACTGTATATGGAACCATAAAGTATTTTCTACCTATTAGCTAACTTAGATCAATCTTTTTAAGATTAATAGAATACCCTAGGGGGGAGTCTTTCCCTAGGGTTCTTCTTTTTCTAACTTATTAAATATTTCTTCTTCTTCTATCTCCTTAATATTACCCATATCCTTTAGCTCTAGGTAGGACATAGTAAAGTAACTATTTTTTCCGCAATTAAAGCACGTGACCGTAGCAGGGTCAATTAGGGTATTACAATAAGCATTAGTTAAAGGTATAGTACGTAGTAGGTTAGGCGAGGTTCGCAGGTAGGCAGTTATAACCGCTTTTAGTATAAGGGTGGTTATAGTTTATCTTCCAACGCTAGCTCCTGTTAGTATAGCGGATAGGTTACGGTTGCTATAGGGCCGCTTTAGTTAATTAGAACAAGTATTAATTTATTTTAGTTCTAAATCTAGCAACAAATATTAGGCTATAAGTCTTTAGTAGGTTAGTAGGTTATCTAAGGCTACTATAATCTTCTTTTATAGTCAGACTGTTAGCTTATTATATAGGTCCAAACAATAGTTCTTAGGGGGAACCTAGCCTTTGCCTACTAGGTATAAGAATTAAGTCTAGAACTTAGTAAAGAATTAGTTAAATTTTATTATTAAGCGATTATAGTTATAACAGACATCCTATACTTTATTTAGATTAATATAGATAGTAGCTAGATGCTATATTATCTTGTTAATAGATATAAACCAAATAGGTAACTCGTCCTTAAACTTAGCCTAAAGGTGTCGCTAGGCGTCCCCAATAGTTCGACTAAAGAGGTAGAGCATTTTAGCTTCTTTAGAGGGGAAATAGTTATGGTTAATATAAAGCTTTCCTTACACCTAAATTCTCCAGTTTTTAAAGGTCGGGTCTATGCCGTCTAATAATAGTGGGGGGTTAGGGAGCTTAACGGACTTTAATTACTTTATTATTATGTCCGTACTCTTTAGTATATTATATTTAGTTAAGCGAATGGGTTAACTAAGGCTTTACAAAGAGGAGGCTAGGCTATTTTATAAGGCAGCAAGGCTTTCTAGAATCTCCTTTAGGGTCTCTTATATACTTTAGGCTTAAAGATAATTAACCTTCTAATTGGCAGTAAGGGCACAAATCTACTTATATACACCTATAATGTTGTTATTGTCTTTAATTTCTAATCCTTACTAGATCTCATATTCCTCTCGGGTAAAGGTAGGTCTTTTAGATAAGCTTACTTTAGGTACCATTGTTAGCTTTCTAAAGTTTGTTGGAATTATATAATTTGGTTTTAATTCTAGGGTTCTTTTAGGGGTGTAGGTCAAGTACAGTCTAGCCTATAAAGTGGGATATTATTAGGGCCTTCTTAGGCGTAGTAGTGTGAGTTTTTTAATGTCTAAGTATAACGCGTTAACACGTCGTTGCAGACGAAGGTCTTCTTTTAGGGTGGGATATTATTAAGGCCTTCCCAGGCAGTGTATAGAGAGCTTAGTATAATGTAACGGGCTTATATAAATACTTCTAAACCGAAGCTTGTAGATTGCTACCATATAAGAATACTAAGCTAAGGAGAAGAAGAAGAAGAATCGTTTAGGGGCAGTAGGTAGACATGTCGCGAGGGCCGCCAAGGCGCTAGTGGTAAGCGGGCCAATAGCGATTTTGCATGCCGGGTATGGAAAATCCTGATTGGTTGAATATGGCAGGTGACGCGCTCTAGCACCGTTATACTACCTTTTAAGAAAAGCTTATCTCTAAAGCCACTTAGATTAAGAATACTAAAAGGGACTATTTAGGTAAGTAAAAGGAATAAGACGCCAATAATAAAGAGCGTAGGACTAAACCTTGCTTTAATAATAGGGGAAGATTCTAACCTAACTGCTCTATGGAAGAATAACATAAGCAGGCTTTACAGCCCTAAAGTAATACTGGTTAACCCTAAAATAATAATAGGTAAAAACCTAATCCAAATAAGTAGAATTAAGAGACACGTGTTTGCTATAACTGCGGCAGAAAGGGCTATATTTAGCGCTCCTACTAGCAAAAAAAGTAAGAGTTAGAACTGGGAAAAGAGAGAGCCTACGTCAGGAAAACGGGAGAGTGGTAGGGGCTAGCCAGGGGCTAGCCCGGGGCTGGCCCGGGGTCATTTCAGCTGGATCCGCTGATCTGCTCATGTACACTTATTTACGATAGCCTGGGGCCAGCCCGGGGCCATATTAGCAACATTAGCACATTTTATACGTTTTATACGTTTTATACGTTTCGTACGTTTATACATTTTATATATTTTATATAATATTTCCTATAGCTGCAATATTTATAATTATAAAATAAATAATAAAATTCAAAATTCAAAATTCAAAATTTAAAATTTAAAATTAATGGTAGCTATCCCTTAACCCGTCGATTCTGGCGCAACGATATCGATAAGGATTAGCCAATAGGAGGCCCTCATTCGAACCTTCGTGATGAGAACTGCAGCAACCGTGAGGCTCTGTGGATGCCTCGAGTACA
>Ga0307507_10002245_pt1 | contig 41247 bp, 10 predicted proteins | sample 7_EM_MG_FD_207223 | JGI IMG/M metagenome (GOLD analysis project Ga0307507, IMG submission 207223) | Populus trichocarpa ectomycorrhiza microbial communities from riparian zone in the Pacific Northwest, United States - 7_EM | ecosystem: Host-associated > Plants > Roots > Unclassified | place... | reverse complement strand
TAAAAGACATTCTAACTAGTCTTCCTTTAATAGTTAACTAAATAGGTCCTATTTTAAGATTAATAATACCTCCTCTATAGGCTATCTAATCTCCTAAAATTGTTATAAGTGGATATAAATATTCCTTCTGTCTATATAGTAACCCTATCCTTTCCACTGCCTTTAGTAATATGTGGTTCCTAGTTACTCTATTATCTACTAACGCTTTAAACTGCTAATCTTGCCATTTAGCTTATAAATTTAGATGTCGCCCTTAAATTCCTTTAAGGGTCTAAGGCTCTAATACTGGTTCCCTCTGGTTTTATGCGCCTCCCCTTTTCCTAATTATTAGCTGCTAGATCCTATTTATACTTAGTCCTCCTTAGGCTAATACTTAGTTTATTTCTTTTCCTCTATATACTATAGACAAGTATTCTCTAGGTACTTCCACCACTATTATCCATCTAGGTATTCTTCTATAAGGAATATTCCTAGTTAAAGTATTAAGTCCCCTTGACCTTATACTTCTACTAGGTGCTATCTATATATATACTTAGCATCCCTAAACCTCCTTTCCTTAGGTGCCTAGTATATCCTTACTAGGTACTTCTAGTTCCTATCTTTTAGTGCTCTATATATATTACACATATTATCCACACAAGCTATCCATAATAGTGTATAATACGCTGCATATTTTAGGTTAACTCTTAGTTTATCTTTGTCCTTAAGTTTAAACCTATACCTAGTTAACCTAACCACTAGTATCTCTACTACGGGTACTAAGATTTATTACTTACTTCTTTAGTCCCTAGATCCCTCTTTTAGGTTCCTTAATATTATAATTAACACTCCTTTAATATAACTTATACGTTTTTCTGTAATAGGTTAGTTTTAGATAACTTTTTTATTTAGCTATATATAAAAGTCTTCCTATTTATTGTTATGTTATTACCTATACCACTTTCCATACAACTAGTTTAGTGTATATGGTTTATCTATTAGAAAGTACCTTGTTATCACTGCATTATAATATCCTTTGGTATGTCTTTCTTTAAACCTGGTTAGAATATCTAAATCCTTTTCTTATTCTAGTTCGTCTAACTATTTTACCTTAGGTGTCCCTACACTTGGCCTATTAGTAACTCTTTATATAGGTGCTCTATCCTTTATACAACCTGGCATAGCTAACCTCTTGTTTAGCTTTTGCTCTTACTATATAATAATTCTTATTCTAAACTTATCCATAGTTTCTTATTTTCTGCATCTTGTAGCTAGATCTTTATAGTCGTCTTACTTTTTAATCCTAGTATTAACTGTTTAATCTTTAGGCTGAATACTATGTTTACCTAGGATTGCTAACATTCTTATTTATTCCCTAAACTTATAGTTCTTAAACTTGCGTCCTATACTTATTTGTTTGTTACTAAACTAAGTCACTACTCTTTCCCATTAGTTTTTGTCCGTTATAGGTCCTTAGGTGTGTCTTATCTTATTTTAAGAATCTTAAGCTTTTTATATTTCTTCTTAAGAATCTTAAGCCTATGGCCTTTTACCTTTATTAAGTAATAAGCTAGCACTAGCAGTTATCTACTTGCTTAGTTTCTTTTAAATATTACTTCTATTATCTTATAAAGCGACGGAAATTATATCTAATAGTATTATAACATCCGTTACTAAACCCTATTCTATAATGGTCTTAGTTTCTACTTCTATTTCGACTTTTCTAAGGTCTATATGCTTCTAATAAGCTGCCTTTATTGCCTCTTTATTGGTAAATGCTTTGCCTATATTAAATTTATCGTCTTTAATATCCAATCTATAAGCTGGTTTGTTAGTTTCTCTAAACTTAGATAATAATAGCTCCTATAGCTAATAGCTTACGCCGTACTTAGCGTCCTTATAAATTCGGCATGCGTTATTGTAATAATACGCCAAACTGTTAATTAAACATTCTTTTGTTCCTTGTAGTACACTATCGTCCCTCTATATATACGTGCTATCTGCTAGCCTGGTTCCCTTTACTGCGTAGTTACTTTAACCACCTCTATAATCTCTAGCGAAATAACCTTATTTTCCGCAATTTATATAAGCCCTATTTTTAAACTATTTTTCTTGCTGTGGAGTCCGCCTAAACATCTTCTACTGCTAAGATTTCTAGTTTAGCCTCTGCTCCTAGGTCCTTTAATTACTAGATCCTTAACCTCTAGGTTTTTATAGTTTCTTTTTCCACCTTTAGGTTTCTTTGGTACTGCTTAGGTCTATTAGCTCTGCGCTATTCTATAGTTTATAACTCTATATCTATTATTGCGTACTCTGCGCCTTATATAACTGTGGAACTCTGTTTTACCCTTTCTTAGCTTATTCCCTTTAATAGATCCTGTTATCGGTCTTTATTAACTGGTTTATTAACTCTCTTAGAGTATCTACATCTTCCATTAGGATAATTGCGTCCTAAACTTTAGCCTTAAGTCCTTATTTATACTGTGCCATAAGCGCCCTATTATTCCACTTAACCTATATAGCTAGTATTTAAAACTGTGTTGTATACTTAATTACTAAAGTACATTATACTAAGTTCTAAAGCTTTTATTCCACTATAGTTATAGCCTCTAGATCTCTAAATATCTATATTAGTTATTCTGCGAACCCATTCTAACTGGCAAATATATACCGTATGTCCTGGTTAGTAGTTGTTATGCCATTAGCCTATATTTCCGTAAGATATAGTTTAAACCACTTAAGTGCCCTTCCTATTAGGAACAATCCTGCATAGGCTACTTAATCTAACAATATTACTAACTTCGCTCCTTTCTGTATTACCTTAAAGTATATCTGCGTAAAAAACCCCTTAAGCTTTAACTTCTCTCCTAAGAACCGTTTGATTAAAGGTAGTTTAATTTTCACTGCTTTAATTCTATTAATGCGTTCTTTAAGTATCCTATTATTGTCTTATAAGTGATTAACCATTTCCTATAACTGACTTTGCGTAACCACTTAAGAATCTATATCTGCTATACTGGTGTCTCCTGGTCCTAAGGTTATAGCTATTGTTAACGCCGTTATAACTAGTGCTCTGGGTGGCATGTTGTTCGATCTTATTTAATACCGTAACCTTAGTAGTAAATGTGTAATAGAACCTTGTAGTAGGAACTATGGTGGGTCCTATTATTAGGCTAGGTATATAGGTAAGAACAAATTAACAATATAATAATAACTAGTAGAGTAGTTGCCTAATAGATTAACTCTAATTATATTCTAAGATTTACTATAAGGAGAGAACTATCTACGGTAGGGACTGAGGTCCTTTAAATATACAACCGTACTCCTAAGAAATCCTCTCTTATATATAAGGTACGTGTTATATATGTTATACGCGGGCGTACACTATGTACACTTTATATACTGCGTATAACATCATGTGACTCGCTTACCATTTCTTGTTATATAGTTCCACCAGATCTATCCTAGACCGTGCCTGTATTAACCAACTAGCTTCCTACAACTCTTCCCCAAGTAGTCGTAACATTGTACTTAAAGCGTCCGTAACACTTAATATATTACCTATATATACAATTAACGGCGTTCTGGTAGCTTTAGTATATAAAGGCTTTAAGTTCTAGGTGGCAAATACTCTTCTACTATAGTATAATCGCTTTCCTACTAAGCAATTAGTAGTAGTTATAGATAATACTAGCTTTTATTATTTAGAAAGAATATAGTTTCTCTTTAACGCCTTTAGCGTTAAGCTAGTATATTTACCACTATACTCACTTAATCTAAATCTAATTAAAAAGTTTTTTTAGAGAGCTAAAGGCTTTTATTTAGCGGTAGTGGTTCTCTTAGCTAGAGTACCTAGAAAACTTTAGCTATAGCTTTAAAGCGTTCCTCCTTTAGTGTATAGATAAGATTAGTAGCAAGAGCGAGAGCGTAAGAGGCCATTTCTAATATAGTAGGTACGATTATTAAAGGTTTTAGGATAAGAGTTACAATTAATCTTTAGTGGCGTTCTTAACCGTACGTAATATATTAAAAGGCTTTAATCTGTTATATATATAGGATATCTTTATTACTATAGGAGAGCTAGTAGTAATAAAGACACCTTATATTTTACTAATTATAATAATCTATATCTTAAAGAACTCCTCTAGATCTTTTATGTGGTTAATACCTTATAGGAAGTATATTAGTAATATAGGTAAGGACAATAAGGGCAGTTAGCTTACTAATATAGGAGTAATTTGCTAATCTAATATTAAGCCTATAGAGCTAATGTAAAAGTAATTAATAACGCCTAGGCTATTAATGGTAGAGCTCTCGCTTAAGGTAGATTAGCGTACTCTTCTACTACTTTTTCCTTTTATTACTGCTCTTTTAATAAGCCGAGTAGCAAGCTTATAAGGTGGATTCTTAATATTTGCGATGCCTTGCTAAATATCAGTTACCTACTTCCATAAGTCCTTATCTATTAATTTAATATCTATCTGGCTAAGTATATAACACTAATTGGCTTAGGACTGTGCTTTTTATAGCGCTAATACCTAGTAAGCTTAACTCACAAGCCTATTAAATTTATAATACTACTAGTAGGTACGCGAGGCGTTATATTAAGCTCTAAGCTCTACAAGGGCATTAGAAGTCTATTGGTATGTTAAGCCTATATAATAAATTGCGTATTAATCTTCTGCCACTAATTTATAACTTTAGAATCTATATTAAACCTAACGTTATAAACGCCTATATGCTAAGTATTAACCTTTGCCTTAATTGGTTAGAGCTTAACGCAAATACCTTGCTCTTAATAATATAGCTCCCTCTCGCAAATAGGAAAGACTTAAAGTCGCTAAAGATTATAATATCAAAGGCTTGTATTAATAAGAGTTTCAGTAAATACCAGCTCCTTTAGATATTAAATTAATATATTATAATTATAAATAATTGTTAGGTGAAACCTAAGTAGATAGTTATATAGCCGTAAGGTATAGGCGACCCTAGGGCAACCTAGGGGTAACTCGCCCGTAAGGTATGTGCGCTATATATACCTAGGGAAAACCCTTCCTTACTTTATACACAGACTCCTCCTTTTCCCTTAAGGATTTATCTATCTATACAATATACCCTATTATTCTATTATTAAGCTCCCTATCTATATTCTTACCTTATATTTAAATCCTTACCAATCCCCTTAGGAGGATAGCCGGTTTAATTTTTCTATAATACCTCTAAAAAGAAAACCGACGCCTACACCTAATGGTAATACGCTAATAATATAACCGCTAAATACCTTAGGATCTAATATAGACAAAACCACTAGAAATATATTAGTAGAATCTAAGCTACCTTCTAAACCTTAAAATAATTAGCTACCTATAAATGCTAGAGACTAGTTTAACTTATATACCTAGGCTTAATAGGAGCTTAGTAAGATTACTAGCATCTTACTAAATATTACTAACACAAAGGAGCTAGATAAGCTAGCTAAGAAAATAGCCAACTTATAGAGTATTATTAATTTAATAAAGCCCTTCCATCGCCTCTCTAGTAAAGAGTATAAGTTATATAGCAAACGTATACACCAAATAAATCTTAACGCCCTAATTAAGAAGTTACCACCTAATATTAGCGGTACTACTTAACAGCATTTTAACCGCTAGATTGTCGCAGTTAAGAGCCAATTTAAGGTTAATAACGCTAACTATAACTATAAGCGATATATACGCTAGGCTATTAAAGGTCTTATAAAAGAGAAGGTAATTACCTAACTAGTTTATTGCTGGCTAGGCACTAAAGATAAAGGTCCCTTACTATAGGATAAGTTTAAGACTATAGTCTAAGACTAGATTAGAAACCCCACAGTAAGACGCTTTAATAATACTACTGCGTACTATACAGCCATTATAAAGGAGAACTAGAGGTTTAACATCTTTCTAGCCTATATACATAGCTTAAAGGACCGCTTTTTATATACCCCTTTTATTAATCCTAAGTAATAGGTAGACTTTTAGTTCTTATACCTCCCAGCCTATTTATAAGTAGAGCTCTTCTGCCAAAACTTTATTAAACAGGTAAGAACTATAGAGAACCTCTTTACCAAAATCCGCTATATAGAGTAACTGCTTAATACTATAAAGCTTACAGAAGATTGCGTAGCTAGTAGTGGCAAATCCTTATATTTAAAGCGTAGTTATAGCATAGGCTTTATAGAGTTAGGTTTAAGGAATAGAATCTAAAAAGGGCGACGCTTTAAGCAAACTCCTAGGGAGACTACTTAAAAGCTAATAGCTTAGAGGACCCCTTAAACGCCGGTAGTATATATATAAGCTAAAAAAGACCAGTAGGTAAATACTATAAAGAACACTAGAAGCAAGCCAGTAAAGATAAGTTAGGCTAGCTTTTAGAAAACCTAAAGCCCTAGTAGTATATATCTCTTAACTGTAACTAGGGCCTAATATAAAGGGAGAGAAGAAACGCATTATGGTATATATTATAATAAATACACCCTAGGGTAAAGTCCGCCTATATTACTTATACAACAATAGGTACTAAATTAACCTTATTAACTAAGACATTATCTATAGGTTTAACCTGTCTATAAGCTATACGCTATATTTATATAAACCTATTATATGTTTCCTTAATAGCAACTAGATAATAATCTAGGATGCCTATAATCTAATAGTTATCACTAGTGACTCCTAGGGTACCCCTCGCACTATTAGCCCCCAGACCTTTTAAGGTAGCTTATTTAATAGTTATAATATAGTTCTTAGATGGAATTGGCTTATAGAAGCAGATCCATTAATTAGCTTTTATTCTAGATAATTTGTCTAGGGTACTTTAAACCCTAAATACCTCTAGATAGTTACCCTTAATATACTCCTAGCAGACATTAAGGCTAGCAAAATAGTCTATTTACTATAATAAGAAGACTCCTTTTTTATGCCAGCTATAAATATAATAGAGGACCTATTATTACTGGCAGCGAGTACCTATATAGACGCTCTGGATATAGAGATACTAGTTATAAATACAATAGAGGACCTATTATTACTGGCAGTAAGTACCTATAGAAACCCTCTAGTACTAGCGTAGATTACCTATACTTAAGGAGAAGGTAATTAAAATCCTAAAATTATTAAGTATACTGCAGCAAAGCTGTATATACTCTTAGTGCGAGCATACCTATAAAACACATATTAGCTGCATCTATCTCTTTACTGGCTCCTAGAAGCACACTACTATATAATAGTTGCTTTAACCTCTATAGGCTCTAATCTACTAGATGCATATAAAGAAGAGATTAATGTCTTCTCTAATAAGCTAGTAAGTATACTACCTTAGAACTCTAAGTATAACTATATAATTAACTTAGAAGAAGGCAAGACACTACTATAGATGCCTATCTATAACCTCTTATAGAAAGAGTTATAGATCTTACAGAAGTACCTAAAGAGTGCTCTTAAAAAGGGCTGGATTAGGCCTAGTAAGTTACCTACTAAAGTGCCCATCCTCTTTATACTAAAAGTAGAAGGTATAATATGGCTATATATTAACTATAAACGCTTAAATAAGATTATAATTAAAAACCGGTACTCCTTACTACTCGTTAGTAAACTCTTTCATAGGCTTAGCTATATAAAGATATTTATAAAGCTGGATTTTTATAATATATACTATAGGGTTTATATTAAAAAGGGAGATAAATAGAAGACCGTATTTAAGATACGCTATAGTTACTTTAAGTACCTAGTAATGCCATTTAGTCTTACTAACGCCCCTATACCTTTTTAAAGCTATATTTAAAAGGCTCTAGGGACCCTAGTAGATACTATCTGCATAGTTTACCTAGATAACATTCTTATCTACTTAAATAATAAGGATAAGCATATTAAGTATATTAAGTAAGTACTGCAATAGTTTTGCGCTTAGGGCCTATATGCCAAACTATTAAAATGCATCTTTTATATTAAGAACATTAAGTTTCTAGACTTTATTATTACACCTAATAGTATTATAATAGATCCTGCCCATGTAAAAGCTATTAAGAAATGGCCTAAGCCTAAGTCCTATAGGGATATCTAGGTCTTCCTTAGCTTTGATAACTTCTATAGGCGATTTATCTAGAACTACTTAGATACTATATACCCCCTACACGTATATCTTATATAGGCATATTATAACCAAATATTAGATAGGGAGAAAAAGAAGTAGAAGCACAAAAAAGGGCCTACTAAATGGTATTAACCTTAGTCCTGGCCTAATAACACTTAATAGGCGTTTTATAAGCTACGCGCTGCGTTTATATAGGCTTCTCTACTTTACCACTTTAACTCTAATCTATTCCTAATAGTAATTACTAACGCTTTTAATTATACCTATAGAGGTATACTTCTATAGCCTTTTAGGTAGGAAAATTAACTCTACTAGCACCTAATTACTTATTATAGTTAGAAGCTTACTAGCCTAAAAGTATGGTATAATACGCATAATAAGGGACTACTTGCTATAGTGCAATACTTTAAGACGTGGCGCTACTACCTTAAGTACGCCGTATATATAATACGTGTGCTCTATAATTATAATAATCTTAAGTACTTTATAACTATAAAGAGCTTATCTACTTACTAGGCCTAGTACGCTAAAAAACTAGCTCAGTTTAATTTTAAAATTAAATATAAGCCAGGTAAAGTAAATCCCGCTAATATACTATTCTAGCACCTAGATTATGCTAAAGGCTTTAAAAATAGCAGTAAGAGGATAGTCCTTAATGCCATACTACCTATATTATAGCAAAAGTTATAGGTTATAGGCCTTATGGGCGGCCCTAGTGCTACTATACTAAACTAGCAAGTAGCATGCATGTAGTATATAAGCGACTCTTATAAATATAGTGCTAGTAAACTAGGGTGTCCTACCATTCTTTTAAGACCTCCTTAACTAGCCTAATAGTATTTAACCCTAGGGAAGACCCCTTAGCCCAGGTAATAGTCCCCTATAACAATCTAGCGAGTTACCTACATATTATATATTACTTTACTAGCACTAACTTTGTGTAAAGTCTTGTGCTATAGCAAGAGGTAGTAGTATAGTGGTGTAGATTGGACGTCGCCTATTGTCTTGGCATTTTCCTATATTTATAGAGCTTTGGCTTTCCTCCCTCTTACATATTATTACGACCCTACCAGTTTACGGAATACATTCTTTTCTTTTCTTTCTTACTAACTGCTTTCTACTAATTAATTCTAACTAATTATAACCAACTAACCGATAGATAGACAGACAGACAGACTAACTAACTAACCAACTAACTAACTAACTGACTGATAGCACCGTGACTTCCTATTGGAGAGACACCGTACCCTCCTATATATTATTTGACATTCCACGTGGGGATGACGGCAAGCTCTTCAGATTAGAAGTCTGGCACTCTATACACAACTATATACACAGGAGATATGCAGGAATATACTACGACTACCAAAGAACTGCTAGCTATAGAAAAACGACCAGCTAAAAGAACCGCCAGCTAGACAGAGAAGAGAACTAGGCAGTATTAGACAGCGAGGGGAACTAGGTAGTCCTGGAAAAAGACAGGACGGCTAGACTTAATGTATAGGCTAAAGAGTGGCAATAAGAAGCAAAAGGGTAAGGTCTTGGGAGTTGGGTTCGGTGCCTGTACTTAGAAATTTGGCGTTAAGCGAACTAGTAAGCCAATTAGATAACTACTAGTCGAAGTCTTACTACCTACACACGCACAAACATGGCTAGAACATTGTTAAAGATGCAAAGACAACAAGCTAAGGGCTAATTAATTAGATGGAAACGAGATCTAAGGCATCTAGCAGCAAAGGAAGTTAGTGCTGCCCAGAGGAGATAATACTAAGCAAGGTTGCAAGCATACGAGATTAGATCTATCCTTAAAAGCTTTCTATTCTGGCTTAGCTTTATCTTCTTTCAAGTTATCTAGATTATGTCAGCAGCGGCTCTAAAAGCGTTCCGTAAAGACATAGAAAGTACCCTACTATATAGAGTAACGACAGGCCAAAACAGACGGACGTATTAAGACCCGGCAGTGGTAGAAGATAAAGATTCCGTGCTCTCCTAGGAAGACCCCCTCTCAATCGCTAAGAAGCAGGTGCCTTCCATTATGGACATAGCTGTATAAGTAGACCTACCGCAGCGTTTACCTGTGATACCTAGGGCTAATAACCCCCAGCAGACGAAAGATATAAGCCGTAAGGACCACCTGCAAGCTCCTAAGGAAGCTCTAGATACACCTTCTTATAACTAGCAGTCAACGGCTTAAGATAAGGTCTATGTCGTGGTCCAGCCTATACCAGCCCCAGGAACTGTTGGGACTCCTTACTTTACAGGGCAGAACGTGTCGTAGTTTATTAAACAGTACAAACAGCTATGCACCTAATATTATGTAATAAGTAAGGAGAAGCACCAGGGCCTTTTAGAGTACTGTAATTACTAAATAGGGATATAGATCCAAAGCCTGCCTAAGTTTATAATTGGTAACTAGATAGAGCTTATTAGAAAGCTTAGGACCAAGTATTAAACTAAGGACTACTACTAACGTATGGAGACACGAGACTTTATAGAAGCTTTTGTTTAAATATCTATGGAACAACTAGGCAACTTACGTCACTACGTACACAACTTTACTACCATCTTAGCAAGAGCGGTAGCCGTAGGAAACCTTACTGAGTAAGAGAAGGGGTAGTGGTTTATACAAGAGCTCTCTATTAAATACCGCAGGCACATAATAGAATAGATAGGAGCCGTAGCAGATAAGCCCAGTACCCTTATATTTAAAAGACTAAAGGAGGCTATAGAGTTAAGGATAATAGCTACAGAGAACGTTAAACAAATGGCTGTCCTTCCAGAAAAAGATGTCCTAAATGTCCAGCTTATATAAGAGCTACGGCAGCAAAGGAATAAGCTCAACCGCCAAAGGGAAAGAAGACTTCTAGACCTAAGGAAGCACGCGACGCTATTAAATCAGGCTATAGTTCAAAGCCCAGCACAAGGATATAGCTTAGCACTAGGATACAAAGACTGGCAGAACAGCACCCGAGCTCCCTTTATTCCGCAAGGCTGTCGATCTCCGCAAAACTGTCGACCTCTATAGGATTCGCGATCTCCGCAAGGCTCTCAATATCCGCAGGATTCTACTACCTTTAGATAGCCGCAGTGGGACGCATAGGGTCAGCAGAGCACGCAAAGACAAGGCCGGCAGACCTGTTCTAGATGCGGAGGAAGTCACCGTTTTACCAAGCACGAGTGTCAAGGCTTAAAGGATCTTATTCAGCAAGGATTTGTACATTTATCTAATTAAGGAAGACTAGTAGCTAGGATATATAATTAACCTAGACCCAATAAAGGACGACTAAAGGGTATTAAGGACTGGCTCTATACGTACTAGGGAACAGACCTAGATAGGCCAAAGGAAGGACAACTGTAGTAATAGGCCCCCCCATTAATATAAACGGATTTAACTACTTTTCATAACAGAGTAGTGCTAAAGAATAGTAACAAAACACGTACGAACCGGGAGGACTACTATTAAGTACGGCCCACGGACTTAGTAGTAGCACCTAGCCAGCAACGTCCGCAGACTCGCCTAACCCCTAGAGACAGCCGTACAACCAGGATAGCCGTTAAGCCGCAGGCTCCACTGTAGGAGAAGAATATATAACTAGGAGACATATAACCAGGAGATTGCATCTAGATTATATCACGGCCTGCAGATAAGACAGCTAAAGCTAAAAAGAAGAAGGAATTGTCTAATCCTTAGAGACGGTCTTGGAGACAGACGTTTAAGGTTAGTTATTAACCGTAGGCTCTATAGCAGGTGTAGGATATTCAACTAGGGGACAGTTAAGTTTTGAGGTAGGGGAGGAGACACAGGTGACGTATAAAAGATTTCTATTTGTCTGCTTAATTACTATATTTCCTAAAGCTCCTTTCTTATTTACTTTCTTAATCGCAACAAGACGCGTTAGTCGCGACGACCTGCTGCAAAGATGTCAGTTCAGCTTACCGCCTATTGCCGAGCTAATAGCGATTTTCCATCTTGGGGATGGAAAATTGTCGAACTAGATTGGATTTCCTTACCACTATCTTGATACTGGCTTTAAGTCTAGAACGCTATGTCTCAATACCCCGCTCCTTACCTTGTATATCTCCTTATATGTCTTATTAAGTGTCTTATTAAATGTCTAAATACCTGTTTCCATTACCAAATAACGACGTAGTTGTCATTCTATTTATAACCTATTTGTTACCTATCTGGTATATATAGAGGCTCTAGAGCCCTCTTTAATAGACAGAGTTCTTATACCTAATTGTCCGTTTAACAGTTATAAGCCTAAGCCGACCACTGTATTATCTTTAATTCCAAAGCCTTTATTCTAATTAATTATTATCTTAATTATAGACAACTATAATAATAAACTTTTAATAAGAAACTAAACCCGTTATTATATTATCCGTTATCCTTGCTAGCCTAAATAATTGGGATGAATAGATTAAGGTTATTAAGTTAAAAGCAAATAACAATCGTCTCTGGAAGTATATTGACCTATTAATACCTAAGACTAATCTGCCACAGCTTAAAGAACCTGTCTAAGCCTTACCTAAGGATGCTAATAGCTAGGGGATGATAAAGCTTGCAGAGCTAGATAAGGAGGAGAAGGAGGAGCTCTGTATGCTTAAAGCCGACTATAGGGACGATATGAAGCTATATAGAAAACAGCTGTTAGCTCTTAATATATTGCGCAGCCATATCCTAAGCTCTATCTTATGTATCTACCTCATCTATATGTTTAAATGCACAACCACCTATAATGTCTTGGTGTCTCTTAAGAAGAGAATTGCTTTAACTAATAATGCAAGAAAGCTTTAAGTAGCTACCTAGTATGCAAAGCTTAAGAAACTGCCTTAGAACCAGAACTTTAAGGTCTAGTTAGAGGAGTGGGAGAAGGTGTATACTAAGTGCAAGGAGCTAGATCTACCCGAGGTAAATGGTGACCGATTAGTGAGAGACTTTGTATATATAGTTAATTTAATCACACTAAGCTGGTCTAAATTTTGGAAGAACTAGCTTAAAAGGATAGAGTGGAAGAAGGAGAAGCTTCCTAGCTTTTTTAAACTAGTTAAAATCTACTAAAATCACTGTTATATGGAGCTTGCCTAAAAGGGTAAAACCTTATAAGGATCCTTTGCAGCTACCTTTAAGGACAAGTTAAGCAAGTTACTAAATTTAAAGCCTAAATTAAAGCCTAAATTATTAGCAGATAAGTAAAAGAAGGGAAGGTAACCGCTGCTAGAGTGCCTATATAGAAAGCGTTACTACTTTAATAAATACTGGTATATTATAGAGTTAATTTCTTGCCTATTATGGTTTAAACCAAGTAACAAAATTTAGAAGAAAGTGGATAAGAAGATTGTTAATGCGACGCTAGAAATTAAGGCTTATATTAAGCAAATTAAAAAGGACGATTAAGTTAACAAATAGCTAAAGGATGGTAACTAGTAGAGCTCTAAAGAGCCTAATGGAGGCTTTGTAGTTTATTAAGTAGGAGCCTATAACATAGCTTCTAATTATAAGCTTTATAATAGTGTTATTCTTAACTTAGGAACTAATATATATGTTATTAATAATTAAGCTAGATTTGTTAATAATATTAAGCCTACCTTAGACTAAATCTACACGGGTTCGCATGTAGAAGAAATTATAAGCTATAGCATAGCTATAGTCACAATTAACTACCCAAAAGGGAAGAGATAGATATAGCTCTTAGGAGCAGCCTTTATATTAGGCTTCTATACTAACCTAGTATGCCTCTGAAAGCTTAATAATAAAGGCGTCTATTAGAACAATAAAGAGAATATTCTCTTCTACGGCGACAATAAGATATATGCCTGCTGTAGCTACCACTATAGTTAGAAAACCATTGGATGTAATAAGCTAAAGAGAGGCTTACTAGAGGCCTCCTTTGTGACTTAATTAAAGCTAATAAAGCATTTATTAAAGCCTCTACTGAATTAGGCAGAAGGCCTTATATAGTACTAGCAAATAGGCCATATAGAAAAAGAAGTAATTAAGTAACTACCTTAGTCTATAACGGGCGCGATTCTAAAGGGCCTAATGACGGTAAAATGTAAATTATGTAGAGTAAGCAAAGCTTATAAAGTAATATCTAGAAGAACACTAACTCCGTTAATGGTTCCTTTCTATAAAATCTACCTTAATTTAATACCTGGAATAGTCGCATTTAATGGCGATAAGTATATGGTATACTTCCTTAATAATGCAACGCGGATAAATAAGGTAGACACAATAGTAAAGAAGTTGTCCCTTACCTAAAGAGTTATTATATACTGCAATGTTATTAAATAACAATACGGCTTTAAGGTAGCTATAATCCGCATAGATAGAGAGATATCTCTTAGAGACGAATTTAAGGATTAGATAGCTAAATAAGGAATTACTTTTAAAAGATTAGTACCTAATACTTAATTATAGAATGGTCCAGCGGAATAATCTAGCGGGGTGATTATATAGAAGGCTCGATATATAAGAATTAAGGCTTATCTACTAGAACAACTAACGCCAGAAGCCTATAAAGTAGCTACCTATCTACTTAATCGGACGCCTAGTAAAAGACTTAGGTGGTAGACACCTTTTAAGAAAGTCTAGTTAGTGATAGGTATAATATTACCAAAACCCAATATAGGACACCTACGAGCCTATGGCTATAGGGCCTATCCTCTTAAATATAATATTCTATACCTAAATAAGCTTGCGCTAAGGGCCTATATAGGATATTTGGTAGGGTATAATTTGACAAATATCTTTTAAATCTACATTCTAAGTTAGAAGAAAGTTATTAGAACAAGAGATGTAAAGTTTAATAAGTAGTTGCTCTATAATAACTTATAGCCAGATCTGGCGAATGTACTCCAAATAAGGACTAACTAAATATTAGAAATTATTAATGTCTATTAAATAAAGAATCTCTAAGATGAATTAGAATTATTATCTAATAAAAGTAATAAAATTTAAGATGAAACTGAAGAAAGATAATAGGTGGATTCTAGTAGAAATTAAGAGGAGCCTAATACTAAGAGTAGTGAGTAATAAGATTTAAGCTTTAAAGATAACCTAGCTCTAGGGCTTTCTATACTAGATAAGACGCTAAAACCTGACTTACTAGAGCCTCTACTACTGTCCTTGAAGACCTTAGCAAAGAAGCCGCACTATATTATAGTTCTAACTAATAAAGTTAAGCTAAAGAAGAAGATTAATAGCGATATAGGAGAGCAAAATGTGGTTAAAGGAAAGAGACTTAAAGGACGATTAAAGGTCTATATAGGTTTCCTTACTAACATTACTAATAACTAAAGCCTTCTAGCTTAAAGATTAGCCTTTAATATAGGGCTTACTTTTCATAAAAAGCTGTACTGTAATTAGCTCCTATCGCTGCCTAGGAACTAGAAGGAGCTTTAAAGACATTAATATAAGGAAGAATTTGTGGCTGCTGCTAAAAAGGAATACGCAGACCTTTAAAATTAAGGAACGTTCTACGTTATTAATAAGACAATCTAGATTAAAACCATGCCTGTAATCTGGGTATTTACCTATAAAACTAATATTAATAGATATCTAATGAGGTTTAAGGCTCATCTTTATACAAGAGGTGATTTATAAGAGTTAGTTTATAAGGATATATATGCCGCAACTTTAGCAGCAAGATTGTTTAGAGCCTTAATGGCTATTGTCGCAATATTTAACCTAGACTGCTAGTAGGGTAACGCCGTTAATGTATTCGCAAATAGTAAAATTAATAAGGTTGTGTATATTAAGTGTTTAAATGGATTTTTAATTAAGGGTAAGTGCCTACAGCTTTAACGAGCGCTTTATGGATTATGACAATTACCTCTACTATAGTATGGTGACTTAACTACAACACTAAAAAAGGAAGGCTTAAAGCCAGTGGCGGAGAAGTCTTGCCTATATTACAACGATTGGCTAATAGTCTTCTTCTATGTTAATAATATTACAGTTGCCTATAAGAAGAAAGACCTACCTAAGCTTAAAACATTTAAGGAGCACCTTATAAAAAGGTATAAAATAAAGGACCTAGGTGACCTTACCTGGTTCTTAGAGATTTAGATAGTGTATAACTAAGAAAACAGGAAGCTTTGGCTTAGTTAGGACTCCTATATTAATAAAATTGCGACTAGCTTTAAGGTAAAAGATTATTATAAGATATATACACTAATAGGCCTTAAGGAACTTAACCCTAATTTGGAATAAGCCTCTAAGTAGGATATTTATCTCTATTAAAGGAAAGTTGGATCTATGTAATATGCAGCAAGTATTACTTATCTAGATATGGCAAGAACCATAAGCAATCTATTAAAGTTCTTATAAAATCCATTACTAACTCACGACGCAGCTGCTATAAGAGCAGCTGCCTATCTCTATTAATTAAAGACCCTTGCAATTAAGTACTTAAAGGAGAATATCTTAAACCAAATCTTTGTAAGGGCAAGTAACGTATCTTTTAGAGATAATCTAGTTAGTAGAAAAAGCACAGAAGGCTACCTATTTACCTTATTTAGAGGACTAATTAACTAGCAGTTAACTAAGCAAAAATTAGTAATAAAATTAAGCACGGAGGCAGAGCTTCTAGCTTTATTATATACAGCTACCAAATTAATTTAGTGGCAGTAATTCTTTAAAGAAGTTAGATTTGACCCCTATAAGAATGTCACGGAACGGGGACAATGGCTATAAAGCGTATGTATTTGGGGAGTCTACAAGACGTTGCGCGATCGATCGTAAGGGTCGAGGGCGTAAGGAGGTAATATACCCTCGCGTAGCTGACATAAGCTATATGCGAGGTATACGCGAGAGCATAGGGTTCTCCTATGGAGGCCCCTACAGTCGGGTTCCGTAATACTACCCCCCCTCCTATTAAGGCGGAGCTCTAGCGACGCTGTGGTTACTATATATATATAGGGGGAAATGCTTAGGGTATCTAGAAGAAGAAATATTGTTATAGGTGTAATGGGTTCGTATAGGTGCTTCTAACTTAAAGCTTATAGGTTGCTACTATATAAAGGTACTGGGCTATAGATGGGAAGGAGACTGTTAGAGACTTGGTAAGGTATAAGGGTGTTGCCAAGGCGCTAGTAGTAAGTAAGCCAATAGGGATTTTCCATCCCGGGGATAGAAAATCCTAATTGGCTGGCTTCTCTTTAGCGTCTAGAATTTAACCAATTAGACAACTTTAACCGGCGGTTAAAGTTCCTTAATATCTTATTAAAGTAGTCATATAATAGTAATATATAATAATTTAGCTGTGACGGCTCCTATAGGGGATTAGGTATGAAATCTCTGCTTAGGCCTAGTTTCTATGGGTTTACGTAGTGGAAATCGCTAATTAGATCTTTTACATTCTTAAAGTCTTCCTATAGTTACTATTCTGGCTAATCTATATTAAATCCTGTATAGGTAGCTTTACAGTAGAGCCGCCGTCCTTTACCTTTGCCAAAGTGTTTAGAGTTAATAATTTGTTTAATGGTCCACTCCTTATGGTTCTTATCCTTGTTCTTATCTCGGATTAGTACTAGTAGGGGTTTAGGCTATATTTGCCCTAGTAGAGGGTTAGGCTGGTAAAGTTGTAGTAGCTATAGGTGAAATATAGGCCATATCCTACGGGTGGCTAAGGTAGGCGGAAGCTCTAGTTTGTATACGGCTCCTTTATTAATAACTTGTTTAATCTAGTAGGGGCTAAGGTTCTTGTAATTAAGTGACTTTATAGGCCTCTATATAGAGATATTGCGCGTATCTAACTATACCCAGTCGCCAACACGTATCTTAGGTAGTAGTGTTCTATAATGGTTGGCGAAGTAAGCCTACTTTGCTTAGGCCTAGGCCATCTCTCCTTTGCAGTAGTTAAGTAGATCTTTTATATAGTCTGCATACTAATTGGCAAGTAGCATCTCAAGGCGTTTTCTATATAGCAGTTTCTTGTTAATAGGCTCTAGTAGCTCTATATTAGATTATAGGTAATGACCTTTATTTGTAAAGAATGGGGTAAGTCCTATAGTAGCTAAAATATAGTTATTTACTGTAAATTTACCTAGCGGAAGGTAGTCTACCTAGTTGTCTTAACTATAGGCGACTACCTGTTATAAGTACGCCTTTATACTAGCGTTAGCGTTTTCTGGTTGTCTAGTAGTTTTGTAGTAGAAGGATATAGATATCTTGACGGAGATATTAAGGCATTAGCAGATCCGCCTCCATATATTAGAGTTAAATTGCGTACCTTAGTTAGACGTAATAGAGTTAGGTAATCTGTATAGTCGGTAGACTTCGCGGAGAAAGGTGTTAGCAACGTTGCTAATAGCTACGCCTTTAGTTAGGACGTAGTGGCATTCTTTTATAAGTTAACATATTATTATAAAGATGTTTTTATAGGTTTGGCTATGTTGTTTATAAGGCAGTAAGTTAATAATAAAATCTATAGCGATATCTGCCTATCGGCGTATAGATACTAGTAGAGGGTATAATAGTCCTTAGTACTTTATGTAAAATGCTTTAGCACGCTTATAACCCTAATAGGTGCCTATAAAGTGTTTAACTAAGTCTATTATTTTGGGCCAGAAGTAGTATTGGCTTAGGAGCTTATAGGTCCCTCTTTTACCTAGGTAGCTGCTTAACCGGAGGTCGTAGGCCATTTAGATTAGTTGCTGTTATAGGTCTTCTAAGTTGGGGATAAATAGACGGCCTCTATAATAGAGCCTATTCTCTTTTACTTCTAAGGCTGCCATATTAATCTGGCCTAAGCTTTAGAGGTTGGTAGGTAGCGTACAGGTACCAGCAATCTTTATAGCAATTAGTTAATACAGTAATGGGTTAATAGAGGTGTTATATACTACGGTAATAAGCTTATTAATTTCTAGGGTTAACTCTAGTTCTATAGTATAAAGCTAAGGTGCAGTTGGCTCTATTATAGGTAGTATGCCTAGGGCCAAGTTCCGTGCTTTTAGGATTGTCTGTTATTGGAACTAATTATAGGGGTTATCTTTAGACTAAGGAAGGTCTTATAAGCGGCGTGTTAAGCTATTAGGCTTAGTGCCTTATATTCCTGGCCTATATATAATTTTAAAGTTAAAACTAGAGAGGAACTCGTTCTAATATACTTAGTGTTGATTTAGTTATTTTGTAGTTATAAAGTACTTAAGGTTGCGATAATCTATAAGGACCTTAGTTAGCTAGTTAGGTTCTACTAAGGAGAGTTCTAGTTAGAATTCCTTAAACGCTTATATAATTATAAGGAGTTCCTTATTATAGATCTTATAGTTATATTCTTATAGTATAAGCTTAGATAAGTAGAATGCGACTAGGTAGAGGAGACTGTTATTACCCATCTAGAAAAGGACGCCTGCGTTAATATAGTTTAAGGAGTTGGTCTTAAGATAGAGTTGTCGTCCTAGTATAAAGTAAGCTAGGATAGGTGCTTTAGTAAATATATCTTTTAAGTCTTAGAACGCCTTTTTGTATTTAGGCGTCCAGGTAAAATATAGGTATATTTTTCTTTCTTTTACAGAAAGGCCCTTTATTCGCATTATTGCTATAAGTGGTGCTATAACACCTAAGAAGTTATATATAAATTTCTAATAGAAGTTGGTGAAACCAAGGAAGGTTTATACGTCCTTAATATAGGTAGGGGTTTGCTATCCGGTAATTATGTATACTTTTTTAGGGTCCATACGGACACCCTTAATAGTAATAATTAGTCTAAGGTATTTTACTTCTGTAACTAAGAATTTGCACTTTTTTAAATTAATATAAAGTCCTACGTCTCTAAGGCGCTATAGGACTTTTTAAACGTGCTCAGTATACTTAGAAGGGTTATTACTATAAATAAGTATATCGTCTAGGTACGCGGAGTAGAAGTCATTAAGGTAGTCCTATAAGGTGTTATTAATATAGCTTTAGAAGCTGCCTAGGCTATTATATACGCCAAAAGGCATAATAGTGTATTTGAATTAGCTAAAGCGCGATATAAATACGGTTTTCTATTTATTACCTTTCAGTATTTAAAGGCGGTTAAAGGCGGCAATAATATTAAGCTTGGTATAGATTTTGGCTTAATTAAGCCGTTTAAAGGTCTTGCATATAAGCGGTATAGGGTATTAGTTCTTAATTATAATAGCGTTAAGTCCTCTATAGTTAATATAGAATTAAATACCTCCTCCTAGCTTTTTAGTAAGGAGGATAGGGGCGGCTACTAGGGATATGCTAAGATAAATAAACCCTTTATTAAGGTGCTTGTTGATATACTTTTTAATAACTAGGAGTTTGTCTTTTAATATTAAGTAGGGTCTCTTATAGGGCAGCGTTTTTCCTTATTTAATATTAATGGTATAGTCGTTAGGTTAATATGGGGGGAGTATATCTACGCTCTTTTATAAGTATACGTTAATAAAGTTATGGTATATCTTAGGGAGGAGCTTATGGAGTTCCTTATTAGTAAGTCCTTTTTTAAGCTTTATAAACTTCTTAAAGTCTAAGGGTAAAAGTCTGTAGAGTTCTATAGGGGTATTATTTTCTAAAAGGTTAACTATATCTATCCTATTACTATAGAGGATGTGGTCCTAATCTTTATTAAGCTTATATAGTTGTGATTAGGAGGCTACGGCAACGGTCTAGCCTTTCCTACATACTATATGGTAGAAGGCCGCGGCGTTTATATAGTAGTAGTTGGTTATAGGTGGGGTAATAAGGGTTTCCTTAGGTTAATATCCTAGGGAGTAAATAGAGGCGGCTAGGCTATACCCTAGGCAAGTCTCTCTGCAGTATTTAGAGTTAAAGGTTACTTCTCTCTTTTGCTAGTTAATGGCAGGGTTGTGTTATTTAAGCTAGTTTATTCTAAGGATAATAGGGTAGTTTATAAGTGGTATAATATAGGCCCAGAGCTTCTCCTAGTGTCCGTTTATATTTAGGTAGAGTTATGCCATATAGGTAATCTTTTATGCAGTATAACTACTATTAGCGAGTTATAGGGCGCGGGCTTTGGCAAGGGGTAAGGTAGGTAGGTTATAAGTGCGCACAAATTAGGTATCTATAAATTTATTAATAGCTCCGCAGTTAATTATAGAATGGGTTTTATATTATTTCTTAGCAGTAGTTCCCTCTATAGGTAAGACTATTTACTTTTATCCTTCTATTCTTACTAAGCTATTTATTAAGTAAGCTAATATATAGATCCCTCCATTATTGGAGTGTTCTAACCTGCGACTTAAGGCTAGGACTTTACATTTTCCGCTTCCGCGTTTAATTCTACTACCGTTACTGCATCTTTGTTTTATGCGGTAGCGGCATATAGCAACATATTTGGTGTCTAGGGTATAGGGCTAGGTGTTTAACGGCAGCTACTATAATAGCCTTCTTAATGGCATCTATAGCAGCGCCTTAGCTTTTAGAGTAGCTTGCGCTCTCCATCTAGTAGCTTCTTTGGGAATGCTAGTATAAAGAGGTTGATATTAGGACTAGTAGTGTTGCTTAGGGTAGTAGGCGTTAGTAGTTTAGTAGGTCTGGAGGGCTTCTATAGAAAGGTCTTTAGGTAGAGGTTTGCAGTAGTAATCTAGTTTAGCCGTTGTTTAATTTTTTATCGGGCTGCTACTATATTATAAACGTCGTTATAGTTGTGGCTGGCGGCTGCGTAACTAAGGCAATAAGTGACTTTTTTAAGAAGATCTTTCTGGTCTTTAGTGTTGTCTTAGGTAAGAACTCTAGTATATTCCTAGAATTTAATATAGAACTTATTAAATAATTTAATAGGACTTATCTTTAGGGCGCGTAGTTTAGCTTGACTAGTGGCTACTAGGTTATAGTCGCGGTATATTTAGTTAAGGTTGTTAAGGACTTCCTAGTAAGACTGCTATTTCTAAAAACTGCTAGTCTCCTATTAAGTAAAAAGCCTATTAAACGGGATACCCTTTATTTGTCCAATAATATAGCTAATTTTAGTATCTTCTATAGGGAAAAGGCAGGCGCTCTAGGTTAGTTTCTCGCGGATTTATATCTTCTAGAGGCTGTATTCCTTACAGTTACACTTAAAGATTAGGGGATTAAGGTAGTATGTATTGGACCCTATAGTAGTAATTTAGGTTTAATTATTATAGCTTTTATTATTGCTGCTACTATAGTAGGGGTTTCCATTAGGTAAAGCTGCTTAGCGTTAACCTTTCGTTAAGTGTTAAGTAGGTAAGTTTACTAGGGGCGTAGAGACTTAGGTGGCGTTATATATAGTAGAGAGGTATCTAGTATTATTACAAATGTGCTTATTAAGCTAAGATTATAGGTATTTAATTATACCCTTTCTTTTAGTAACTATAACAATAAGTATAATCTTAGCCTTCTTTAATTGTTGGACGTCGCATTTAAACGCGTAGAGGTCGTCTTTAATCTCTTAGTGTATATTATTAGCGAGCGCCTTATAAGCTTATAGGTCTTAAATAATATTATAATCTTAGGGAGTACGCATCTTAGCTTATATAAGCTTTAGATAGTAGTTCTATAGAAGGTGGTAGTATTTATTAGGTTCTTATGCTACTATTTTTACAAATATCTTAGCGTCTTATATCTTAATCTTAATAGGTAGTAGCCCTTTAGCTTATTTATCCGTGGTTATATAGTTAATAAAGGATAAGACATTATTAATGTCCCCCTTATAGTTGTTATAGTCTTTTAAGCCACTAGGCTTCCCTTTAGGGGTTAAGGCTAGGGCTAATAAATTAAATCCTCCTAGAACTAATTGGTGTTGTGGTTTTAATATAGGTATTAGGTTATTCTTTAAGTTTAATATAGTAGCTAGTAAGGAATTTTGTTTTACTATTATTAATTCTTTAGAAGTATAAAGTGAGGTAACTTGTGGACACGCTGCTTCTGCGGTATCATAGAGATGTAGAATTGGTTGTAGGCTAAGCGTCGGTAAAGAAAAAGGCGCAACGTAATGTTATGGAATGGGGACAATGGCTACAAAGCGTATGTATTTGGGGAGTCTATAAGACGTTGCGCGATCGATCGTAAGGGTCGAGGGCGTAAGGAGGTGATATACCCTCGCGTAGCTGACATAAGCTGTACGCGAGGTGTACGCGAGAGCACGGGGTTCTCCTATGGAGGCCCCTGCGGTTGGGTTCCGTGACAAAGAAGTAAATAATCTACTGTAACAATATATAGATAATATAACTCCTTACTAAAAGTAATGCTGAGCTTAATACTAAGCTCTAACACGTTAATATCTATTACTACTGGCTCCGCTAGGAAGTTTATAAAGGAAGGATTAATATTAAATGGGTCCCTACTGCGGATATAATAGTAGATGGCTTAACGAAGGCTCTGCCTTATTAAAAGTATAAGACGTTCGTTTAATAATTAAATCTTATTAATATTAAGGATCTAATTTAATTTGATTTGGATAATATTTAGGCAAGGTAACTCTATAGGGGATTTCTTAAACTTAACACCAAATTAATATTATAACTTTTTACAGCAGCCTAGAAGGCTTTGTGCAGCTAGGGGGGTATATTAAACTGGATCGGATTTCCTTACCACCATCTTGATATTGGCTTTAAGTCTAGAACCCTATATCTTAATACCCCGCTCCTTACCTTGTATGTCTCCTTGTATATCTTATTAAGTGTCTTATTAAATGTCTAAATACCTATTTCTATTACCGAATAACGACGTAGTCGTTATTCTATTTATAATCTATTTATTACCTATCTGGTATATATATAGAGGCTCTAGAGCCCTCTTTAATAGACAGAGTTCTTATACCTAATTGTCCGTTTGACAAAAATCCTAATTAGTCCATTTAGCAATAGAGCCAGCAGAACTCTACACCGCCCCTAGAATTTAATAATGCACTAGCTATACAATAAGAACGGCATAAGGAGCCTTAATTAATTGCATGGATATAGAGCCAATTATATAATGCAGAGCTAGATATAGAGCTATATACAGAACCTTAACCAAATAACTACATAGAAGCCTTAATTAAACGACTGCACGAAAGCTACAGTTGGTCGAAGAACCGAATCAAGCCAGAGCCTTAATGCTAGCACGTCACCGTTACTAAATTAAATTAGTTAAATGTTGTTAAATTAGAGCCTTTAAGCGGGCCAATCTTGTTCCTTAATTAAACAATGATTAATCGTAGTATGACTGTCACTGCCATCTAAATTTAGTACTGCGCTAGCTGCATAACGAGAACGGATGCTATACCATCCTTATACAACTAAAGACAGGGCTAAGCTATGTCTGGCTAAGCTAGTAAAGGACCTTATTAAGGATTATAAGGGGAATAGAAATTAGATATACAGGAACCAGCGCTTTTCCTTAGAGGTTGTCTTAATAAAGGACTGTGTTATAGATATAAGGGCAAGGGATATGCGATAGAGGTACAGTAGTTATAATAACCGAGAAGCTGCCACTAAATAGTTCCAAAGGACGACTTAGACAAAGCGCGGAGTCAGTAGGAGAACGATAAAGATATTAGAAGTAGAAGACAATCCTAAAAAGGCTCTTAAGCTGGAAGAAGATCAAGGATATGCGAGCGTACTGCTAGTAGTAGGGGCAAGGAAGCAGCCATAAAAGCTTAAGGATGCGCCAAAGAAGCCAAGGGCAAAGATAGTCTAAAAAGAGAAGAAAACAGCTGCAAAAGACGTCCTAGAAAGGCACCTGGCCCGCGAAAATAGTCTACCAGAAGCTGCCATTTATGCTTATAAGGAAGGAAGTCTTAAGACAGGTCTCTGGATTGGACGTCTAGTAAACACTAAGGGCCTTAATTAACTATATAAATATAAAGCTTTAACTAAACAACTGCACAGCTAGGGTCTAATTAACTATCTACAGATATAGAGCCTACGGATGCAGAGCCTTAGTTAAGTCTTAATTAATCAGACGCCGCCTCTATAGTTAAGTCGGATTAGCTATAGCTTTTAACCGGGCCAACCTAATGCCCTATTTAAACGTTAGTTGATCGTACGTTATCACAGCCAAATTAAATCAGTCACCGTTACCATTAGACGTCTTTAATTGGTAGTTAAGGATCCTATAAATAGGCGCTAGGCCTAATTAGAAAACTAGTATACAGCTAGAAGATTATTAGAAGCACCACCAGTTAACGTTTTGTAGCCTCTACAGGAACCTCTCCCTTTTACCTCCCTTATTAATTAATTGCTGCCCGTCTTAACGCCCACGGACTAGTTAACCAGAATAGTCTTTCCTATAGATATAGATGCGGAGCTTTACACGGAGTCTTACACAGAGTTATATACGGAGTCTATAGATATAGAGTATATAAGTGCAGAGCCTTGATTGAACAGTAGATGCGGAGCCTTAACCAATCGCACATCTACACGGAAGTGTTAATCAGTTGTCTACAGATGCAAAGCCTTAGTCATATATGTAGCAGAAGACACTTTAAGTTAAGCCAGGGCCTTATTAAATCTTAATTAGTTAAACGCCGTCTTCGCATTTAAATTAGGACAATTAGAGCTTTTAACCGGGCCGACTTTCTACCTTAATTAAACAACTAAATGATTAGTTACAGCACGTCATCGCCGACCAGTTAGATAGTCTTTGTTAGGCAGTCAAGGCAGGCACGCAGACACGAACGCAGAATATGCAATGCAGAGCTACTAATGCACAGCCAGATGCACAGCTAGACGCATAGCTAGACGCACAGCTAGACGCAGAGCCAGATATAGAGTTTTAATATTAAACAACCAACTGAACGATTAAACCAAGCCAGAGTCTCTGCTACCTTGGTTAACTGCCCTACTACTACTACTGCTACTATTCCAACCGACCCGTTTTAGGCCTAACACCATTTCGACTGTTCTACTGTCGCTCTCCCAACCGCTATACTCTACCGTATTAATCGCCCCGCCGCTGCCATTCCAACCAGCCGCCACTAACCAACCGCTACCGACTGAATGCCATTAACCGTTCTGTTGCTGCTGCTACTGTTACTGCTGCTATTCTGACTATTCTAACTACTATTCCTGCCAACCGTTCCGTTCCACTGTTCCAATTATTCTGCCACTGCTACTAACTAACTGCTACTAACCGGCTGCTACCAACCAACTGCTACCGACCGTCTATTGCTACTAAGATTTCTACTACTAAAAGTCCTGCTACTAGATGTCCTACTGCTAACTGTTACTAAGTTCTTCTACTAAGTATTCTACTGAGTATTCTACCGCCAACTGTTCTACCGCCAACTGTTCTATTTTATTTTACCGCGCTAACTATCTGCTTTTATTACTATTTCTACTACCATTACTATTACTGCTGTTACTGCTATTACTGCTATTACTATTACTGCTACCATTATTATTTCTAGTTTACTGTTCTAGTTACTAGTAGGAAGATTAGATCTTAGCTATAGATAACAGAAGGATATTATAGAATAGTTCTATAGGGCTATAACGGCTGTAGAATTACGCTTTTAACTAGTACCGCTAGTAGTTATAGTATATAGGCGATTAGGGCGGCTAGTGCGTGTATTTATACTTTTAACCAGTAACGTTGGTAGGTATAGTGCATAGGCAACTAGTACGGCTAATGGGTGTATTTATTTAGTGTGTGTCTAATAGGTATCTTATTAGGAGAAAGGGGTTTTCTGCGTTCTATTAAGGATGTGCTTTCCTTTTTCTATTCTGCTTTTACTATACTTTTGTTTGGCTATTCTTCTATAGTATAAAATATTAGGGGACAACGTTCTTGGTGGGGGAGGTATGTAGTGGTATAGATTGGACGTCGCCTACTGTCTTAGCATTTTCCTATATTTATAGAGCTTTGGCTTTCCTCCCTTTTATATATTATTACGACCCTACTAGTTTACGGAATATATTCTTTTCTTTTCTTTTTTACTGACTGCTTTCTACTAATTGATTCTAACTGATTACGACTGACCAACCAATAGATAAACAGACAGACAGACCAACTAACTAACTAACTGACTGACTGACTAACAGCACCGTGACTTCTCATTAGAGAGACACCGTACCCTCCTATAGTAGTAGCTGCCTTAGCCAAAATAGCATTTATAGAACACCCCCCTAAGTTACTGATTAATTTTATTTATAGAGTATAAGAAAGGAACGCCTTTATATACTTTATATATAATTAGTTAACCTAGGGATAGGTTCTTACTAGTAATAAGGACTCCTAAGGTAAAACAATAAGATCTAGGTACTAAATCATATTATCGGTATCACTTCCGGTAATATATATTGCTATTGCAATAGTGTAGGGGTGGTAACTAATTTTAATTAATGCTTATTTATTCCCCTATTCTATAGGTAGAATTTAGTAGATTTCCTAAGCTTGCTTAGCTCACATAACTAACCTAATTAGTTATAGACAACCTTGTTTAGACACTGGGAGTATTTAGTTTTTAATAGTGCTTAAGCACGCCTTCTACTAAATTCTGCCAAGTTCTGCCAGGTCCTATTAAGTTCTGCTAAATTCTGCCATATTCTACCAAATTCCATTAAATTCTACTGAATTTTATTAAGTTCTGCCAAATTCTACTAGGTGGTTAAAGTGACCAATTACGATTTTCCATCCATAGGATGGAAAATCGCCATTGGCTTACTTGCCACTAGCGCCTTAGCTGCTAGCTTGATATCTTTACACTCTCTATTCCTACCTTTCTGTCTTCTCCTCTCTCTACCCACTCAGTGACCTATAGCTTGATTATATTTGTATTAATTAGGTCCTTTAGCGCCTAGTAAGGTTTAGATTTTGTTATAGCGTCTATAGGGTTACTGCCTCCGTTAATCCATTTAATCTCTGCTATCTCTCTTCTCTTATATAATTATTATAAACACATTAGGTTAACTATAAGTCGTTTCTCTTATATTGTCCTGAGTTTGACTAAGCAGTTATATAGAGATTTTGAATCGGTACAAAGGATAAGCGGTAGTTGTTCGAGTTATAGAATCTTCTTAATAGTTGCTTTAATCGCAGCTCCAGTGTTAAATCCGTGGGCTATTTTATATAATTTAGATGCTAAGACACTTTATATAACTTGCTTGCATTTAATAGATAACTAGTAGAGGATATTAGCCTTATTGTTTTTGTCTATAAGTGTAATAACAAAGCCAATTTAGGATAAGAGGTCGTAGTTATTGGCAAAGGATAAGTCTGTAAAGATTATTAATTTAAGGAAGTCTTTACTAGTATTAAGTTATACAAAACGGAGCCCTCTTAAGGGGTTATCGATCTGCCACTATAGCCGCTTATTAAGCTGCTTCGCGTATTCCTCCTTTAGATTGATGACTTGTGCTGCAAATAAGAGGTCAAAGGCAGCTTCTAGTTAACAGATTGTGGCGATATAGGCTCCTCTTGCTCTCTAAGCAACGTACTAGTCCTTTAGTATGACTGCCTTATGGACTTCCCCTCTAGAGCTAGTTAGGTCTATGGCCTTTATAGTAACTAGCTTTAAGTTCTAGCATTGATGTTCCTGGGTAAGGACTATTAAGTCCTTATCTTGCTTAATATAACCTCTATTAAACTTAATTGGGGTGGTCTAGGTAAGCTTCTCTCTCTCCTTAGCTAAGAAGCCTGCCTCTTGGAGTTTCGTCTCTTTGATTTCCGCAAAGGTATTATTAGTAAGAAATAATATATTGTTAGTCTATAATCCTACAATTCTAAAGCCGTTGTTAGTTATATATAACAAGTAGGGGTTATATATTAACTAGTTCATCCATAGCTTATTAAGGTGGTAATAGTAGTATATATTAAACCAATGGTTACTAGCTTCCGGGACACCGTATAGTGGTTTAATAACTCTTAGGATTGTTCCATCCTTTAGTCCAAGTTCTAGTGGTGGGCGTACAAAAAAGTCTCTATTTAAATGGGTGCTGGACTATACATAAGCTTATAAGATATCGCGCAGGTATAAAGAGACTGGTCTTCTTTTGTTTCCCTATAGGGTTGCTATAAGTACTAAGATAATTCTCTAGCTGACACGTTAAATGGTTAGTGATTGTATTAAGACCAGGTCTTTACTATAGTCGTTGTAGGCTTATATAACTAGTCTAGACTTCTTAAAGGCCTTGTCTGTTCCGGCGTTCTTAATCTTGTTAACGAACTGGGAGTTAAAGATTCTAACTCCTTTTAAGACGTCTGCTGTATTGATGAACTTAAAGACGCCTTTCTCAAGTAAGCCGTTTATCTCCTTGCGTTAAGACTCTATAAATGATGGTAAGGTATACTCAAAGGTTATAGTATCAGGTTTCGTCAGGCTGTCGTTAATAAATATTAATACATCTGCGATGTTTTGCTGTAACTTTATTAGTGGTCATCGTGTCCGTTTTAATCTTTGGGGGGGTACAGTAACTGCTGGTTCCTTAGTTGGTTTCTTAGTTAGTTCCTTGTTTAGTTCCTCAGTTAGTTCCTTAGTTGGTTCCTTAATTAGTTCTTTAGTTAGTTTCTTAGTTGGTTCTTCTAGTTCAGGTTATAGGTATGGTTTCACTACTATAGTCCTAAAGTTGGTAGGTCTACTAGGGAGCTATATCTTATATATCTCTCTATCAATTCTAAGTAGCTTAAATGGGCCAGTCTATCTACTGCTTTGTCTAGTATTACCTTCGCGCTATATAAGTACATCTAAGTTAAGGGGGAGGTTGTGGATTATAGTAACAGATGGACCGTTTTATTGGTTTAGTACATCATTAACTTGCTTTTTTGCCCTAATCCTTGCAATCTCCTCTATTGCCTTCTTTATAGCTGCCGCTTGCTATATAATAGAGGGTGCTGGTGGGTTAAGTTCGCCCATTTAAGGGTAGGTACTAAAGATAAGTAGTGTTAGGACCAGGCCGTCTAGGCCAGCTATGTTATTGGCGGCTTTTACTACTATTTATAAAGCTAGTTCTTTAGTTATTCCTAAGTCCTATAGTTCCTCTATAATTATCTGGTATGCTTAGCGTAATATTAGATAAGCTCTTTCTACTATTCTAATAGACCAGTAAGCTTCCACTAGGACGCTCTTAGTTAATATAGCCATTGCCATAGCATGCTATTAAAACTCCTTGTTTACAAAGTTCTTCCCAGTGTTATAGGTAATATAGTTAGGTAGTCCAATATAGGTATCAATCTAGTATAGTTGTAGGATATCCTATATATGTTTTGCAGAGATGTTATATAGCCATCTTATGGCTTAAAATCTGGTAGCTTTATTAATTACGTGGAAAATAGGACTTCCGTTAATATATATAATATTAATAAAAATAGAATGGTTAAAATCGGAATCTTAGTCTTCTTATAGTATAAACTTAAACCATCTAAGAGATTTGCCGTGTTTCTGGTAGTAGGAGCAGTACTTAGTAAGATAGTTAATAACCTACTTATCAATATTATCGTAGCCAGAGCGTTCTAATACTTTATGCAGCTTGTCTACCAATGGGTGTCCAAAGTAACAGTAGAGTCGGCGGAGTTCAGTAGTGGTTAGGTAGTAAGGGTTTTAATCAAACAAGTAGGTTATAAATAACTGCAGTAACTCTTCCTATAATAAGAAGGGGTAACTAAATTGGCGAACCACTGGCACTGATTTTATTAGGGTAACTAGGACGTTCTTGAGGTTATTATAGTAGACCTTTAGTACGTCCATATCTGCAAGATATAGTAGGAAAGGTATATCGGCCTTTATAATATGGAACTTAATATTGCCGACTAGTGTGTTAACTATAATAGAGCTAATAGAAGAGGTAGAACCGATGCCAAACTAAATATTAATAGCGCCAGCCTTTAAAGTATCAATAATAGTATTATAAGTCTTCCTGTATGCAAGGTATTATTTATAGCTAGCTATTAATCTCTTTAAGGCTCCTATGTTAATCATTACTCTATAGAACTTATTAGAGGTATATTAGCTAGTAGCAACATAGGCAAATAGGTCTGAGTCGTTATGGTAAGCAATTGGATTGGTACCGGTAATTACATAGGTAAAGGATTGGTCCGCTAAGTTAGTTACAGTATTAATAGCTCCTTTGTGCTATATCGTTCTAAAAGAGATAAGGAATAATTCGGTCTGTTCCTAAGTTAGAGGTGGTAGTAGTGACTTAATATTAATTATAAGAGCTTCTATTGCGTTGTTAGTAGATTCTAAGTTAAGTTTATTATTGTGATCTATTCCCTTGTACTCAGTGATATATTACTTAGCGTGCCTATTGAAGCGGCAGTTAAGTCTGTCTTTAAACTTCTTCCTTAATTTATTACGTTCTTCTCTTAAATATTTAGACAATTAGTAGCCTTCCTTATAACAAACAAAGCAGCGCTTCTTTGATAATGCATATTAGTTAGATAAAGATAGTTGTATTCTATAAGGTAATTAGGGGTATTATCTATGGTAGCGGCGGTTAGTAAAGAAGGCTTAGGGGTTCTTACTATTTAACTTTTTAAATATTATAATAGAGGATCATAAGTTGTTAATTAGACCAGTTAGGCTATTAGAAGGGTTAAAGCAGGCATATTAGCATGCTAGTAACTCTTAGTAGGCGTTAATAAGCTTATTATAAAGGAACTTATCTATGCGTAAATCTAGGTTAAGGCCATGCTAGAGGTGTCTTAGTTCTTTAATAAGTAACTATAGGCAGTCTAAGGTTAACTTTCTAGCATTCTCGCTCTTGCCTATTATGGACTTTAGAGTTGTTGCGTTCCACCACCCTAGTATGCTGCATCTGTACTTAGGTCCCTCAAAGTAGTTACATATAGCGTTGTAGATTTGGTTAAATAAAAGGGTCAGGGTGACGTTCTTAAGGTTAGTGTAGTAGTGGTCAAGTGCTAGACCGCGTAGCATTATGGGGTAGGCTTTGACCTTGGCTTCTTAGGGTATGTTGGCTCTGCTACAGAGGTTATAGAAGATAGTGAGTTTAAAGTTGAAGTTATTATCTTCTCCGCTATACTTGTTGTCTTCCATATATATCTTTATAAGGTTTGTTAGCTCCTTGCCAAAACTCTAGGTTTAACACTGTCCCCTAGGTGGTTCTAATTATAGGGTTAAGTTAATATAGTTAGGCTCCTATTGTAGGGATAGTATAGGGGTAGGTTAGGGTGTAGTAGGTAGTATCATAAGTAGGGTAGGGTTTATAGTTAGTGAGATTAAGATTAGGGTTTTAATAGTACTAGTGCTAGCGAAGTTGTTCTTAAGAAGGTAGTTAATTCGTTCTAAAATAAACTTTCCTCTGGTTACCATATGCTCCTTAATCTTAGGCCTAGTCTATTCTATAGGGTTTTCTTCTTATAAGGTATTAAATAGCGATTTAGGGACTATAGTATTCCTATACTTCCTTATCCATACACCATTGGTCCATAAGAATATTTGGAGCTTTTAGATACCAATTTAGTTACAATCCTTAAAGATTTATATTATAAAGTTTTGGAAATCTTCCTTATAGACCTCCTATAGTTCATCGTCCTTAAGGTTATACGCTTTATATTCTAGGATCTTGAACTTTATAAATTTATTAATATCCTTTATGGTGGTTTTGTCGGACTGTAAGTTAATGCCTTTAGGCCATTTCTCCTGTCCTGCGTCAACTTGTGCCCTAATGTCTAACATATTAACTATTGTTTTATTAGGTTCTGGCTAAAAACACATAATAGACGCGAACTAAGGGCCTATTAAAAGGGTTGGTTCCTTAAGTACCTAACGCGTTTAAAATGCGTAATGGACGCGAATTAAGGGCCTATTAGATAGGGGTCGGTTCTTTAAGTACCTAAAGGCTGTGTATAAAAAATTAAGGGCCTATTAAATAGGGGTTAACTTTTCAAGTACACGTCAACTAATACTCCTTAACGTGATCTGGGTAGCATAAAATGCGTAATAGATGCGAACCAAGGGCCTATTAAATAGGGGTTAACTTTTCAAGTACACGTCAACTAATACTCCTTAACGTGATCTGGGTAGTATAAAATGCGTAATAGATACGAACCAAGGGCCTATTAAAAGTGGTTAGTTCCTTAAATACCTAAAGGCCATATATAAAAAATCAAGGGCCTATTAAATAGGGGTTGACTTTTTAAATACACATCAACTGATGCTCCTTAGCAGGCGAGATCGGTAGAGGCCTTTAGTAGGGACTGATCAAGCTCATCTCTCTTTGTAGATGATACATCTCCTAATTTGTGATCACTAATTAGTATTAGTATCACTTCCAGTAATACGTATTGCTATTGCAATAGTGTAGGGATGGTAACTGATTTTGATTAATACTTATTTATTCCCCTATTCTATAGGTGGAATTTAGTGGATTTCCTAAGCTCGCTTAGCTCATATAACTAACCCAATTAGTTATAGACAACCTCGTTTAGATACATATACTACTATAATAAGAGATCCTTAAGCGGAATTATAATGATCCTATAGGTAGCTACTATAGATTTAACTATACCTATAAGGTAATTGCGTGGAAATATACTTAGATTGGCCTTACTAAAAATCTCCGCGAATACCTAGATAACTATAATACCTATTAATGCTATAAATCGCGCCGCTATAAACTCTATAGTAAGCTATAGCCTCTTTAGGTCCCCACTAGAGCCTAGTAATATTATTTACTTAACTTTATTATAGATCTCCCTAAGTCTAAGACTCTTAATAGTATAGAGTATAACTCTATCCTTATCCTTATAGACCATTTTGTAAAGCTAGTACGCTACTATCTAGTATATAAAATAATTAATGCTATATAACTTATAGAACTCTTATTTAGAGTCTTTATATAAATAGACCCTCTAGATAATATTGTCTCTAATAAGGGTAGTATATTTATAGGCGAATGCTAAAGTACTATATACTACTATCTATATATTTAACGTAAGCTTAATACCGCATTCTACCTATAAATAGATGGTTAGATAAAACGCCAGAACTAAAAGCTTAAGGTATACCTATATATATTTACAAACTAGGAATAGTCTTATTAGGCCTCCCTACTTAATAAACTAGTCTTTACCTATAACTCTAAGGTCTATACTATAATAAATTATTCCCCTATTAAGCTTGCCTATAGCTAGCTACTAAATATCCTAAATAAAGTCCTAGATGGCGTCTAAGACGCCTGGTAAGGTAGAGAGGGATCTAAGTTAACTAATATTAAACTTATAGAGACGCATTTATAACGCCTATGCCTTATATATAAGGCAGCGGCAGCGCTAATAATGCACGCCTAATAGCTTTAGGTAAAATACTACTATCGTTACCATCTGGCCAAGCATTTTGCCATTAGTAAACAAGTCCTGCTCTCTTCTAAGAATATCTACATAAAATGTCCCTATAAGAAGCTTAATAGTAAGTTTATAGGACTATTTTAGATTCTATAGCATATAAGGCAGTAAGTATATAAGCTAAAGCTTCTACCTGCTATGGCACGGCTCCACCTAGTCTTTTATATCTTCTTACTAGAGCCTTATAGGTTACACCCTAGGTTTTAACCCCTAGCAGTAAAAAAGCTTAAAAACGGCAGCTAGGAAGTAGAAGTAATTATTACCTACTAGGATTATACTAGATAACCGCAGTACCTTATTAAATAGCTAGGATAGCTAAATAAGTATAATAAATAGAAATATAAAATAGAACTTAAGAATTATTAATAACTATTAGACAAGCACTATAAGTAAAATACCCTAGCCTTATAGCTAAAGCGCAGGCAAAAGTAAGCGCTACTACTGAGATATAACTTATACTAAAGCGGAGTAGAGGACGTTCTAAGGGATTAAAGAATAAGCAATGCTTATAATAAGAACTGCGGCATATATACGAGGTAAAGCGTAATTTATTAACATCTTATATAAGCTATGCTCTAACACAACCTAGCTATATTGGCGACTTACAAGCGACTTATAGGTAAAGCTATAGCATACGCTAATAATAAAGCTTAATTTAAAAAGCACCCTTTCTAGACCTAGTCCGTTACTCTATACTAGCTTAGTAGATTATTATATTAGAAAATAGATCTATTTAACTGGGGTCTAACACCTACTAATAACTCGCTAGCAGTAACCTATACCAATAACTTATATACTATTCCATATATATACTATATAGATAATATATAAGGCTAAAGTATAGGTTAGTAGCGGATCTAATAGGTATATAGCCTTACCATTTATAAATCTGGCTATATATAAGTAACCTATAACCTACCCATAAAGTATATACAGCGTTATACTAGTATAGCGCAAGACCAAAGTATAAGGTTAGTGGTAGATTTAACAGGTATATTGTCTTACCATCTATAAGTCTGGCTGTATATAAATAACCTATAACCTACCCGCAAGGTACTAGCAACCTACCTATATAAACAATCTTTTAGAATATTCTTAATAGTCTACTAAATTTAGGTAAGCCCTAAACAGACTAATTAGGATTTTCTATTCTAGGAATGGAAAATCACTACTAGCTTAGTTAAATATAAGGAAGTCTTAGCAAGGCAAATCTAACTAATTAGATAACTTTAACTAGCAGTTAAAGTTCCTTAATATCCTCGCGCCACGCATATATACTACCTATCTCTCTATGCGCAAAATTAAGATACTCTTTCCCCTTTAAATTTTTTTTTCCTTATTAAGGTTTTTATAGGGTTTTATTAAGGCTTAAGTATATAAAGAATTAGGGACAATCCTTTTTAAAGGGGGGAGGGGGGCATTATTAGGTGAAACCTAAGTAGATAGTTATATAGCCGTAAGGTATGGGCAACCCTAGGGCAACCTAGGGGTGACTTGCCCATAAGGCATATGCGCTGCACGCGCTTAGGGAAAACCCTTCCTTACCTCGCATACTGTAACGGGACTAGCCCAGTTATAGTAGGAATGTCTTAGCAAAACACTTAACAGATAAATTCTAACGCTTTAATTAAATTCTGCCAAATTCTACTGAGTTAATTAAATTCTGCTAAATTCTACTAACTTAATTAAATTCCACTAAATTCTACTAATATAATGGAATTTAGTTAAAACCTATTAAAACCCACGTGCGCTTATGCCTATGTATTTACTACCAAGACCCCTAAATATTTAGTTATAGGCTTCCTATATTCCTTTCTCTTCTTTATATAACATCTTATTCTCTATAAAAGCTATATACCCTTAGATTTAGATAGAATTTATATTATTTCTATAAGGGCGCGAAGAGGCTTTGGGGAAGATTTAAAGGAATAATATAAATTCTATCTAAATCTAAGGGTATATAGCTCTTGCAGAGTACAAAACATTATATAAAGAAGAGAAAGGAATATAGGAAACGTGTAACTAAATATTTGGGGTCTTGGCAGTAGACGCGTGGGTATAATCCCATGTGGATTTTAATAGGTTTTAACTAAATTCCATTACGTTAGTAGAATTTGGTGGAAACTAGTGGAAATTAATTAAGTTAGCGGAATTTAGTAGAATTTAATTAACTTGGCAAAATTTGGTAGAATATAATTAAAGCGTTAGAATTTATCTGTTAAGTGTTTCACTAAGATATTCCTACTGTAACTGGGCTAGTCCCGTTACTGTCACAAAGTTCATATAGAGCAGTTCATTGATAAAATGGGTTGATTAATTAATGATCTTGACTTGATCGTTAATTAATGTCTAATGTCTTGGGGCCCTAGGGCTGCAAGCTATAAAGAGATTTTACAGTGCACGTGACCTATGCACGTGACCTACGCCTTTTAAGAATACAGATTATCTAATACACCCCTTTAGCTTTAAGCTCTTTGAGGTTAAAGCTAGCCACCTTCTTGTGTCTATTAATAAGTTAATTAAATCGTAATCTTATCTAAATCCTTCCGTCTTGCTTTAATACTGTCCCTTAGGTCCTCTAGTTGCTTCTTCTTATCTAGCTGCTCCTTAATATCCACCATCCCAATTATATTAATAAAGCTTTAAAACCTCTGCTTAGGCAGGGCCTTTATAAGTCTATTAGTAATTATTTCCTTCGTCACTGTTTATTAAAATTATACTCATCTTATTACGTATTCCTAACATAGCCAGTGTTAATAGATGTTAACATATTAGAGCTTTATAATTAGCTTTACCGTGTCTTCTATAATTAATTAGAGTATCTGCGTGTTATTATATTTAATAATTAAGGGCTTGTTTAAGAGTAACGTTATTACTTTAAACAGCCTACTAATAAAGATAGCTTCCTTTACTATCTATAATAGGGCTAACAACTCGGCTTCTATACTTAATGTTATAACTATATTCTGCTTATTTACTCTCTAGGCGATTAGCCCCCTAAATAGCTTTATAATATATCCTTGCAAGCTCTTTCTATTAATGGAGTTGTCCATAAATAATGCGTCACTGGTATAGATAAATAATTGTGCACTATCTCTTCCATTGTCTTATCCTTTGTTACGTATTCCTTTATCTCTCCTTTTACTATTTATTCCTTCCTTATCTCCTCTATAGTAGATTGCTCTGCTTCTTGTGCTATATAGATACTGGATAACTCTATCTACCGCTTAATAATGCTCTTAGCTTAGGTTCTAATTAAACCTTGCCAGCTATAATACTGCAAAGGCAATATCCGGACGCGTTATAGTGGCTGCATAGAGTACTGAACCTAATTTTCTCTAATATAGCATTATAGAGGCTGGTAGGGATATAGGATGGACTAATAGGTCTATATTAGGAGACGGACGCATTAAACGGATTATATGGTAATTGGTAGGAAGGAGTTCTAATTCTACTATAGGAGTATCTGGAAGACGCCCTTTAAGATCTATCTTATACTAGTTAGCTATCTTCTTAATGTAGGCTTCCTGGGATAGCCATAGAAGCCTCTGGCTATCATTGTATAGCACATAGATTTCTAGGAACCATTTTAGCTCGCTAAGGGTACTTATCTGGTATTCCTTACTTAGCTCCTTAATTGCTTCTTAAGCTTTCTTTTTATCTATCTTTTAGTAGTAGAAGACAATATTATTAACATAGAAGAAGATAACTATTCTACCTTTTAGTATAACATATGGCTCCTAAGGTACCTCTTTAAAACCTAATTCGTTTAATAAGCTTATAAAATTCTTCTACTATAACAGTAGTGATTATTATAGTCTATATAGGGCTTTTTTTAAGCGCAGTACTTTATCTATCTTTCCTTTACTAAACCCTAGCGGTAGCTTTATATAGATAACCTTATTAAGATTATAATGGACAAATGCGTTAACTATATCTATCTGTGTTATCTCTAGGTTAAATTTTACGGTGATCGCCATAAGGGTTTAGAAGGTTGTACTAGCTAATATAGTAGCTCTTATAGGTAGGTCTCCTGGGGCCTATTAATTTCCACATACTACTAAATATGCCTTACATTTCTAGAGGAATCTATGCTTGTCTATCTTATAGACGAACACCTATATTAAGCTAAGGACCTGCTGTCCCTTTACATACTTCTTATCTATTTCTTAAAACGACCTTATTTAATAATAAGATTAGAGATAGGCTTATTAAGCCTCTTGGAACTAATTTTAAAGAGAATGTGTATTAAGGTCCTAGATTAATTAGGGTAGCAGAGGTAGGTTCTTCTTATATAATCTAACATTATATATTCTACTTAATTTTAGCTTACTATTGTTAAGTTAACTATTAAGGTTAAACTTCCTTCCTGCTAAGAAGGCGCTGTAATAGGCTAATATAATCCTTTTAGTAATAAAGTCTTTAAACCTATCATTGTAGGCTTCCTTAAATAAGTCCTTAATAGAGTTATTAAACACCCTCTAAGTATAAAACCTATTTCCTACTTGGCTGATAATATTCTAATTAGTACCTTATATATCTAACTTTATAGGATACTTAACGTAAAAGGCATATAGAGATTCTTTATCTTCTTCCGTTAGAGGTAGTATATAATATATATCTTTAAGAGCTCTTACAAGCTTAAGATCTGCTAACTTATTAAAGGTTTAAACTAGCTTATTAACATTATTGTCTTCCTCTTAAATTAACGGTTTAAATACTTCTTTATTATCTTCTAGAAGGACCTTATTCTTAGTTAGAGTATTAGGGAGTTAAATCTTCTTAATTAACGTGTCTAACTCAGCGTGTAGGTCCTTTAAGATATCTATTCACTTACCGTCAAAGAACATCTTCTTATTAAAGATAACGTCCCTAGTAGAGATAATAATACCTTTATATAGGATCTAGATTCTATAGATATTGGTAGAGTCATAGCTAATAAGGTAGCTAATATAGGCTCATAGATCTAGCTTGCTCAGCCTTTTCTTCTTTAGCTAGGCGTCTAATGTTATCACATACGCCCTATAGCTGTAGGCTTTTAGGTGCGCTAGTTGCAGCTTTCTTAACCTATTGGCTAGGAAGGTATAAAACCTCTTATATAGCAATTTCTAACCATTACTTTCCCGTGGCGTTTAATCTTAAAGGTAGACTATATAGTTAACTATCTCTTTCTATAGATTGTGTGATAGATTGGCAGCAATTCTCATTGCATGTGCTCTCTTAATGATTATACCCCCTAAGCGTTTAGTAGTACTATTTTAAGCTTGGGTATAAGGCGCCAAAGGCTTAAATGTAATCCCTTAGGTCCATAGCCATTTAAGGGTTTTTTTCTCCCTAGCTTGTTATCTAATCTAATAGTGTTAACCTTAAGGTTATGCCTTAGATAAATCTATTAGATGAAATCTTTAAGCACTTATAGTGTCTCCTTCTCTTCGCTATGCGTTATTATAAAATATAGGAAGGTTCTTCCTAAGAAGGTGTTGTGGATAAATATAACTTATATAAATCCAGTATACGCTTCCTTAAGGTTAGTTTAGTTAATATAGAGGTTAAAATAAGGTTTATTAATATTCTATTTTAAGAACCTTCTTAAGACCTAATACTTAATTTTGGCAAGACTATAATATTAACATTCCATTATCTTTGGGCCTTAAAGCTTAACTCCTAGAGTATTAAGACCTAAATGGTAAAGGCTTATAGGTCCTAGATGACCTAGACGCAAATGCCATAGATATACATTACCTTTTAAATCTGGATGAGCGTCTCTTAATGATGCTCTATGCTTCCATTAGCAGCGTAGCAATTGGCTTGTATTAAACACTAATTAACTTCTTAGTTAGACGTATTTAATAGTCTATTATCTGTAACGTTCTTCCATTTAATATAGAATTGTATTATCCTTCCGAACCAGAAGATTATTATTTCCTTTATTATCCCAGTAGTACCCTTGTTTTTAAAGTAAATAGAACAACACTAGATTTATATTTAAGTCTATATAAAAGGCAACGTCCTTAAGATATAGAATTTCCTTGCTCTTGTCTGGGTTTGTGACTTAGATAGTGATATTGCTATAGCCTAGTATAGGCACTTCTAAGCTGCCGGCGATGATATATTTATATTTTAGAGCTTTCCTAAAATTATAAAAATAAGTAAGGTTATTAAAGATATAGAGAGTGGTTCCTAAGTTAAGAATAGTTAATAGCTTTAGTAGATGGAGTTAACTGGTGTAATACGATTCTAGGAATATTATATTAGCTTCTCCTTTAATCTTAACTTCCTAGCTCTTATCCTATTATTATTAAGCTTTATCTTCTTATTCTTTAAGTCTAATTTTGGAAACTTAGTTAGTAAGATTCTTATTCTTTTCTACCTTCTTTAGTGCCCTATTAATGCACGCATTTTCTATTATAACTCCTATAGGTCTCTTGTCTTTAAATAAACACTAATAGTCCTAAATAGAGTGTCCTCGTATTCCGCACGCTAAGTACTTAGGCGTTGGCTTCTTATAGGACGTCTCCTTATCCACCAGTGTCCTAGCTCTCTTTAAGCGTCTATTATATGCTAAGGCCTTTCCTCTTTATAAACCTTTAGTAGTATTAGAGTGATCCTTAGTGGCTTGCTCTACGAAGTCTGCATTAAAGGTACTGCCTCTTATAGTAATATTGGCTTTCTTTAAGGGTATTCTAAGTCCTTCTTGTAGCTCCTTTACTACTCTATAGTATTTAGAAGATTTTAACTTCTAAGGGTTATTTAACTCAGTAGTGTATTTTATACAGTAGGTATTGCTAAAAGGTTAAATAACTTCTACCTGTCACGGCACTGACCTGACGCGTTGTTATGGCTACGCGTATGCATGAGCACGGACCTGACCCCTGAGCAACACGTATATATACCTGCCTCGTCTCCTGTACATAGATCCTTACACGACATCGTTT
>Ga0307507_10002244_pt1 | contig 41267 bp, 10 predicted proteins | sample 7_EM_MG_FD_207223 | JGI IMG/M metagenome (GOLD analysis project Ga0307507, IMG submission 207223) | Populus trichocarpa ectomycorrhiza microbial communities from riparian zone in the Pacific Northwest, United States - 7_EM | ecosystem: Host-associated > Plants > Roots > Unclassified | place... | reverse complement strand
GCGTACACCTCGCGTACAGCTTACGTCAGCTACGCGTAGGTATATCACCTCCTTACGCCCTCGACCCTTACGATCGATCGCGTAACGTCTTGTAGACTCCTCAAATACATACGTTCAGCTGCCACTGTTCCGCGCCCTATGACATTACGTTACGCCTTTTTTTTTTTTACCACTGACACCTAGCCTACAACCAATTCTACGTCTACGATACTACAGGCGCTGCTAGAAGCAGCGTGTCTACGAGCAACCTTCGCACTATAATAGTAAGACGATATTCCTTACTAGCCACTATGTTAAGCCTAAAGAGCAACCTAATACCCTAACCTAACCTACAACGCTAATTAATCCTAGGAGAATTTAATTTATTAATCCTAGCCTTAACCCCTAAGGGCAAGTCTAGCGGCTTAAAAGAGTTATAATTACAAACACCCCTGAGTACCCAGCACCACCTTAAAGACGATAAGAGTTAACTAGCCTAGTAGGATGGGTACACCCCTATTGGTATAGGTGGTCACAGCGACGACCTTAATGAGATAAACACCGGCGACGTCTTATCCTTTATTAATTACACAGCCATGGAAAAGTAACTAGAAGGGCAGCTACCTATTAAGATCGAAATACGAGACGCCAAAATGTTTGTATAAATGGTAGCATAAGAACCTGATAAATACTATTACCTTCTATAGAACTACCACCTAAAGCTTATATAAGCCGAATTGTGTGCTGCCTAAGACCATAATATTATCCAAGACTTATAAGCTAGTGAGGCACTTGCTAATAATATACGCCAAGAGACTAAAGATAACCTCCATATATCTAAGCGCGACGTCTAACGACTAAAGAAAGCTGAGATCGTACTTATTGCTCAGGTTACTAAAAAGGAGGGTATAATTAAATACCTATAGTCTTAGCTTAACGAGCATATTTGTAACAACACCAAGTACCTTCCTACTATGCACTATACTATTTAAGTCTTTACGCCTCCGGCAACCTCACCCACTTAATACTTGGCCGAAAGTTAGCGTTAAGCAGCTTTACCTAATAGGGACGACTCCTATAACAGCAACTAAACTTAAGCTATAATTGTAGGGTCTAATATATAATACCCTAATCCCCTAGTCTTCTAGGGAGACCATAAGGAATATAGCCACTGGAAGATGCAAATCCGCAAGAAACTAACCTAGAGCGCCTACCTTTTTCCTAGGGAGGATGCTAAGATTGGTTATATTATTGGGCGTATAAAGGGTACCCTATTTAACAGACTCTTTGCCTAATGGGAGACCAATAGCCCTTAGAAGTGGCAGTCCTACCAGGAGGTTCTTAATAATCTTGACCTAATATATCGCGACCACAACCTAGTAGCTACTAGTTAAGCCAAACTACGCGCCCTAAAGATAAGTCCTACTAAGTTATTTAACGAGTTCTATGTCAAGTTTTAGGAATACACTGGAGTCCTCTCCTAAGACGACGCTAAAGACCAGGAAGATCTCCTTAAAAAGGTCACCTATTACCTTAGTTACGCTGCCGCTAGTCACAATTACAATGATATGTATGGCATGGTGGCAGCCCTACGGAAGATTAAATAACGGCTAAATTAGATCTCTACTGCTAACCCTTGCCCAAAGGCTCCTATATAGAAGCCCTCTAGGCCAACCACACCTATATACACTAGGTCATTGACGCCTATTATAAATACCGGAGCTAATATTAACCTCTCTATACTAACCTTCCCATATAAGCTCCTAGACGGAGAGCGTGAGCTACTTTAGAAGCTAGGGCGCTGCTATAGATGCCGTTAAGAAGGCTGTTATTACAAGAACCCAAACTGCCTAATAGCTAGGTTTGGTAATCGCTGCCTAACACCTAACTTTATATCTTGAACACCGAATATCTCGCTACGTACCGCCACCGTACAAGACGAAGACGCAGCAATAGCAGTAGAGTTAGATACGGAAGCGGAAAACGCCAAGTCCTAGCCCTAAGTCGCGGGTTAGGACGCCCTAACAATAAAGGGATCTATATATCGGCCTACTTAATAGATGACTTAGTAAAGATAAACGGACAGAAATAGATAGTTTTACCTATAATAGGAACTACTGCTAAAAAGCAATATAAAAGCCGTTTTATAATTGATTGCGGAGCTACTGATAAATTTATAAATACCTAATTTGTGTGCACTTATAACCTACCTACCTTACCCCTTACCAAAGCCCGCGCCCTACGACTCGCTGACGGTAATTATACCGTATAAAAGATTACCTATATGGCACAACTCTACCTAGATATAAATGGGCACTAGGAAGAGCTCTAGGCCTATATTACACCACTTACTAACTACCCTATTATCCTTAGAATAAACTGGCTTGAATAACACAACCCCGCCATTAACTAGAAAAAGAGAGAAGTAACCTTTAACTCTAAATACTGCAGAGAGACTTGCCTAGGGCATGGCCTAGCCACCTCTATTTACTCCCTAGGATATCAACCTAAGGAACCCCTTATTATCCCACCTATAACTAACTGCCACTATGTAAGTGCTGCGGCCTTCTACCGTATAGCATATAAGAAAGGCTGGACCGTTGCTGCAGCTTCCTGATCACGACTATATAAGCTTAATAAAGAACAGGACCACGTCCTCTATAGTAATAAAATAGACATAGTTAACCTCCTAGAAGATAACGCCCCTGTGGAACTCTATAGACTTTTACCTTTAGACTTTAAGAAGTTTATAAACCTTAAAAAAGGACTTACTAATAAGGAACTCCGCAAGCTCCTCCCTAAGAGGTACCACGACTTTATCGACATATGCTTATAAAAGGGCGCAGATATACTCCCCCTATATTAACCTAACGACCATGCCATTAACATTAAATAAGGGAAAATGCCACCTTATAAGAGACCCTACCTAATATTAAAAGACGAACTCTTAGTTGTAAAAAAGTATATTAACGAGCACTTTAATAAAGGGTTCATTCGTTCTAGTATATCACTAGCAGCCGCCCCTATCCTTCTTGTTAAGAAGCTAGGGGGAGGTATCTAATTCTGCATTAACTATAGAGGACTTAACGCTATTATGATTAAAAACTAATACCCAGTACCGCTTATACGCGAGACCCTTAAGCGGCTTAGTCAAGCCAAAATCTATACTAAACTCGATATTATCGCCGCCTTTAACCATCTCTGAATATGGAAAGGTGACAAATGGAAAACCACATTTATATTACACTTCGGCTAATTCGAATATACTATTATGCCCTTTAGCGTATGCAACGGCCCAGGCGCCTTCCAAAGCTATATTAATAACGCCTTACAGGACTACCTTAACGACTTCTACTCTACGTACCTGGACGACATACTTATTTACAGCAACAACCCTTCTAAGCATACTGAGCACGTTCGAAAGGTCCTATAGCGCCTTAGGGAAGCAGGACTTTATATTAATTTAAAGAAGTACAAATTCTCAGTTATAGAAGTAAAATACCTTAAACTAATTGTTACTACTAAGGGTGTCCATATAGACCCTAAAAAGGTACGTATAATTGCTAAATAGCAAGCCCCTAACTGCATTAAGGACGTATAAGCCTTTCTTAATTTCGCCAACTTCTATTGGAAATTTATATACAACTTCTTAGGCGTAGTAGCACCACTTACAGTAATAATGCGAACGAAGGGCCTTTCTGTAAAAGGAAGAAAAACGTACCTATACTTTGCTTAGACGCCTAAATATAAGAAAGCATTCTAAGACCTTAAAAATGCCTTTACTAAAGCACCTATCCTAGCTTACTTTATACCAGGATAACAACTCTATCTCAAAACCAACTCCTTAGACCACGTTAACGCAGGCATCCTTTCCTAGATAGGTAATAACAGCCTCCTCTACCTAGTTGCATTCTACTCGTCTAAGCTTATACTATAAAAGTGTAACTATAAGATCTATAACAAGGAACTCCTTGCGATTATATAAGCGTTTAAAGAATTCTAACTAGAACTCTCCTTAGCAGAACCTAACCAGCTAACTAAAGTCCTTACGGATTATTACAACCTCAAGTACTTTATGACTATAAAGCAGCTAAACTAACGCTAAGCATATTAGAACGAGTTCCTCTCCGGTTTTAACTTTAAAATTGTATATAGACTAGGAGTATAAGGCACTAAGCCTAATAGCCTAATATGCCGCTCGCAAGACCTTTCTTAGTTAAAAGACGACCCCTATAATTAGTTCCAATAATAGACAATCCTAAAAGCACGGAACTTAGCCCTAGGTATACTACCTATAACAGAGCCGACTACACCTTAGCTTTATACTATAGAACTAGAATTACCTCCTAAAATCAATAAGCTTATTACCGTAGTATATAACACCTCTGTTAACCCACTACTGCATTAACTTATTGCCGCAAAGACCGCTGGCACCTATACGCTACTTATAAACCTCCAAAGCTTAGGCCAGATTAATATAGCAGCCTTAAAAGTAAAAGAGAACAGGCTCTACTATAGAGGCCGCCTATTTATCCCTAACTTAGAAAACCTACAATGGTAACTAATCTAAATGGCCTATAACCTCTGGTCAAGCGGCTATCTAGGAAAAGAAGGGACCTATAAGCTCCTTAGCCGATACTACTTTTGGCCTAAGATAATAGACTTAGTTAAACGCTTTATAGGTGCCTGCCACGGTTATAAGCGCGCTAAGGCCTTTAATATAAAGTACTAAGGACTACTATACCCTCTACCAGTACCTATATGACGATGGGCAGATATTGCTATAGATTTTGTTATTAACCTACTACCCTATAAACAACACGGCCGTACCTATAAGAATATCCTTATGATAATATACCGACTTACAAAAGAGCGCCACTACGTCCCTACTAAAGGCGTAGCCGTTAGCGACATTACTAACGCCTTCCTCTATAAAGTCTACCGATTACATAGGCTACCTAACTCGATTACATCCGACTAAGGCACACAGTTTAACTCTAATATATAGAGACGAATCTGCCAACGTCTTGGCACCTCTGTTAAGATGTCTATATCTTTTTACTATAAAACTGCCGGGTAACCGGAAAAAGCTAATGCTAGCATAAAAGCGTACCTACGATAGGTAGTTGCCTATAGTTAGGATAACTAGGTGGATTACCTTCCACTAGGTAAATTTACAGCGAATAACCACGTCTTAACTACTATAGGACTTACCCCGTTCTTTATAAACAAGGGTTATCACCCCTAATCCAGCATAGAGCCACTAGAACCTATTAATAAGAAACTGCTATATAGAAAACGCCTTAAGATACTACTTGCCAACTAATATGTAGACCGCATAAAAAATCTACTTAACTACTATAAGGGAGAAATGGCCTAGGCTTAAGCAAAGCAGGCCTACTTTGCTGATTGTTATAGAGCGCCACCACCGGAGATGCGTGTTAATGACTAGGTATGGCTAGATGCACGCAATATCTCTACACAGAGGCCTATGAAGTCACTTAATTATAAGAATCTCGGCCCCTATTAAATTAAATAAGTCATTAACAGGGGAGCCGCATATAAGCTAGAGCTCCCACCTGCCCTAGCCACCCGCGGGATATAGCCTGTATTTTACCTATGGCTACTATACCTTTACCAGCCTAACCCCTTACTAGGATAGATATAGCCTAAACCTCCGCCAGTACTAATCCGAGATAAGAATGAAGACGAGAACCATAAGGAGTAGACTATTAAACAAATTATTAACTCTAAATACCGTGGCAAAGGCAGGGGACGGCGGCTCTACTATAGAGCTATCTATACAGGATTTAATATAGACCAGCCAGAATAGCAACTATAGGAAGACTTTAAAAATGCAAAGGATCTAATCAGTGATTTTCACCACGCAAACCCACAGAAACTAGGCCTAAGCAGAGACTTCATGCCTAATCCTCTATGGGAGCCCTTATAGAGTTAAACCGTACATTACTATATAAGGGCAAATTGCCGTCAGATTGCCGCAGATTGCGATTATATAACCGGAAAATCGTTAAGATATCCAGGAACTTTAACCGGCGGTCAAAGTTGTCTAATTGGTTAAATTCTTAGGTGCCAAGTCTTATCACGTGACGTTGTTATAAGCCTTTAGCGATATTTCCTTTTCTTCTCTATACCTTACTATATGTACATAGCAACCACAGCGTCGCCGGAGCTCCGCCTCTATAGGAGGGGGGGTAGTGTCACGGAACCACACCATAGGGGCCTCCATAGGAGAGCCCTATGCTCTCGCGTATACCTCGCGTACAGCTTACGTCAGCTACGCGTAGGTATATCACCTCCTTACGCCCTCGACCCTTACGATCGATCGCGCAACGTCTTGTAGACTCCTCGAATATATACGTTTAGCTGCCACTATTCCGCGCCCCGCGACACCTAGCTAAAGACCTTATAGTATATATCCTTGAAATAACTGGTTAATTAATTAAGCAGATTATAGTTAATAAATACCTAAATAACGAGTTTATCTAAAAGACACTTAAGTTAATTTAAGATAGTGTTAGACGCTCTAAAAAGATCTCTCTAAGTAAATATAAAGCTTGCGGAGAACGCTTGTATTACTAGAACCGCCTAGTTATACCTAACCATAACGAACTTAAGCTTAAGCTCCTTGAACACGTATATAATCTACTAGTAGCTAGCCACCCAGGCCAAGAAAAAACCCTAGAGCTGCTCTAATAGGAGTACTACTAGCCAAATATGCACGATATAATATAAAGGTATGTCTCCAGCTATTACACCTACCAACAAGCCAAAGCCTTATATAAGAAGTATAACAGCTTTCTAAAGCCACTGCCTGTTCCGGACTGAAGATAGAAGGATATCTTAATTAACTTTGTTGTTAATCTCCCCGTAAGTAAAGGCTATGTGAACATTATAGTAGTTATAGACCGACTATCTAAAATGAGACACTTGATCGCCTGCCCTAATATATTAACACCTGCCGTTGCCTAACTGTTCCTAGATCACGTATGGAAACTCCATAAACTTCCCAAAACGATTATCTCTAATAGAGGCCGCTAGTTTGTCTCGGCGTTCTAGAAAAAACTAACTACCTAACTCCGCATTAAAGCGCTGTTGTCTACGGCATATTACCCAGAAACGGACGGTCAAACGGAACGTGCAAATGCTATAATGGAACAGTATATTTGGATATATACGTCGTATTTATAGGACGACTAGATAGACTGGCTTGCATTTGCTAAGTTTACTGCAAATAACTCCATCTTAGAAACCATAAAGGTCTCCCCATTCCTGGCTAATTACGGCCAGCACCCACGAATGGGTTTTAAACCCTTTAGTAATATTTTTTACCTAGCTTATCAGGCCTTATAAGTTGCAGAAGCAAACGAATTCGTAAAGAAGATAGAAGAACTATAAGAGTTCCTTATTAACGAAATAATATAGGCCTAGTCTGTCTATAAAGCCGCAGCAAATAAGAACCGAACCCTAGCACCAGCTTACCAAATTAGTAACTTTATCTGGCTAGATGCAAGAAATCTGAACACAAAACAACCTACTAAGAAACTTAACTAGAAGAACGCCGGCCCTTATAAGGTTGAAAAAGTTGTCTCTCCTTATGCCTACCAACTAAAGCTCCCTAATACGGTTAAAATCTACCCTATATTCCATACGTCAGTCCTCCACCCTGCCGCCCCTATATTAGACGCCCTATCTGGATAGATCTAAGACCCTCCCCCACCAGTTAAAGTGGATGGTGAGGATAAATACCTCGTTAAAAGAGTTAACGACATTAAGTATAATAAACGGAAACGTAAATATATGTATCTTATAAAATGGAGAGGCTTTACTAAGCCCTTATAGGAACCCATTAACTCTATAGGACTTATACAAGCCGCAGAAGACTTTTATAAACTTTACCTAGAACTACCTCAGCCCCATCTCGCAGAAGCTCAAGTTTAAAGGGGGGGTACTATTACGGGACTCCTTCGTAACACCTTATATATATCCACCTGTTTCCACCTACGTAGCAAGAAGAGACTAACCATAAGACGGCAATCTGACGGTAATCTACGGCAATCTGACGGCAATCTACCGCATTCTGCTATATTCTGCCAAGTCCACCAAATCCTGCCAAGTTCTGCCAGGACCGCTACTTAAATCCTATTCTGCTCCGTGCACGTGTCAACTAAGCAACTAAACTAGCGATATATACCCTTTCTTCCCGTTTCCTTACCTTCTCTCCTTACGCAACGTCTTGACTTTATTACACAGTTCATGTACATAGCTTAATAATATCTACTTCGCTATATATTATCACCACTTGTACTCACTCCGTGACATCATAAGCCAACCAAAACATCACGATATGAATGAATAATCGCGATATTTTAGATATATGCGGTATCACCAGTCTTGGCATAGTGGGGGGTACTAAATCGATAGGGCCGATGTCTCCCTAGAGGCCTCCACCCCCCTTCCACCCCCCCTACCCCCTAAACATTCACTAGTAGCTCTCCCCTCTAGCCTTATACAACTCGTCCTTTTACCCACGACTTTAAGCACTTCGACGGCTTAATATTTACTAGCCCAAGCCTCTATATATATTCATAATTTTATGAATATTCATTCATAAGGGCTGGCAAAATATTCAATCATTATCACTCCTTATGAATGAATATATCGTTATGAAGTAATGGATAAAAATATCATCGACAACCCTGCCTCAAGCTCCTAGTTTTAACGTTCCGTCTAACCATCTATCTACGGGTAGAATGCGGTGCTAAGCTTACGTTAAACGCGTAGATGGTAGTACATAGTGCTCTAGTATTCGCTTATAAACACGCTACCCCTATTGGAAACAATATTATCTAGAGGCCCTATTTGCGCAAAAACTCTAAATAAGAGTTCTGCGAGTTGCGTAGCATTAATTATCTTACGCACTAGATAGTAGCGCACTAGCTTTATAAAACGGTCTATAAGGATAAGGACGGAGTTGTACTCTACGCCATTAGAAGTCTTAAACTTAGGGAGATCCGTAATAAAGTTAAGTAAGTAATATCGCCAGGCTCGGGTGGGGACCTAGAGAGGCTGTAGCTCGCCATAGGGTTTATAACGGCGCGATTTATAGCGTTAGCAGGTATTATAATTATCTAGGTATTCGCGGAGATCTTTAGTAAGGCTATCCCAAGCGTACTTCCGCGCAATTACCTCGCAGGTATGGTTAAATCCATAGTAGCTACCTATAGAATTATTATAATTCCACTTAAGGATCTCCTATTGTAGTAGTGTGCAATTTGGTACCTAGACCTTATTATTTTACCTTAGGAGTCCTTAATTATTAAGGGTATAGTTCTTATTACTAGTAGAAACCTATTCCTAGGTTAACTAATTATATATAGAGCGTATAAAGGCGTCCCTTTCTTATACTCCGCGAATAAAATTAACTAGTGACTTAGGGGGGTGTTCCGTAAATGCCGTTTCGGCTAAGGTAGCTACTACTACCTCTTGCTATAGCACGAGACTCTACGCAAAGTCGGTGCTAGCGAAGTAACGTATAATACGTAGGTGACTTGCTAGGTTATTATAGGGGACCGTCGCCTAGGCTAAGGGATCTTCCCTAGGGTTAAATGCTATTAGGCCAGTTAAGAAGGTCTTAGAGAGAATAGCAGGACATCCTAATCCGCCGGCGCCATGTTTATAAGGGTTGCTTATATACTACACGCATACTACTCGCTAGTTTAGTATAGTAGTACTAGGGCCGCCCACAAGGCCCATAATCTATAACTTTTGCTATAATATAGGTAGCATAGCATTAAGAACTATCCTTTTACTGCTATCTTTAAAGCCTTTAGCATAATCCAGGCGCCGGGATAGTATATTAGCGGGATTTGCTTTGCCTAGCTTATATTTAATCTTAAAATCAAACTTAGCCAGTTCCTTAGCGTACCAGGCCTAGCGAGTAGATAAGCTCTTTGTGGTTATAAAGTACCTAAGATTATTATAATCGCAAAGCACGCGCGTTACATATACGGCGTGCTTAAGGTAGTGGTGCCACGTCTTAAAGCATTACACTATAGCAAGTAGTTCCTTATTATGCGTATTATACCACACTTTTAGGCCAGTAAGCTTCTGACTATAATAAGCAATTGGGTGCTAGTGGAGTTAATCTCCCTACCTAAAAGGCTGTAGAAGTATACCACCATAGGCATAATCGGAAGCGTCAGTAATCACTATTAGGGGTAGATTAGGGTTAAAGTGGCAAAGTAGAGGAGCCTGTATAAATGTAGCGCATAGCTTGCGAAACGCCTACTAAGCGTTATCAGGCCAGGACTAGGGTTAATACTATTTAATAAGCCCTTTTTTACGCTTCTACTTCTTCTTCTCCCCATCTAACGTTGGGTCGTGATGTGCCCGTATAAGATATACGTGCAGGGGGTATACGGTATCCGAGTAGTTCCAGATAAATCGCCTATAGAAGTTGGCAAAGCTAAGGAAGACCTGGATGTCCCTATAGGACTTAGGCTTAGGCTATTCCTTAATAGCTTTTATGCGGGTAGGATCTATTACGATACCATTAGGTGTGACAATAAAGCCTAAAAACTTAACATTCTTAGTATAAAAGATACATTTTAACAGTTTGGCGTATAGGCCCCAAGTATAGAGCTATTATAGTACCTGCTTAACGTGCTTAACGTACTTGTCCTTATTATTTAAGTAGATAAGAATATTATCTAGGTAAACTATATAGATGGTATCTACTAGGGTCCCTAGAGCTTTTTAAATATAGCTCTAAAAAGTTATAGGGGTGTTAGTAAAACCAAAGGGCATTACTAGGTACTTAAAGTGACTATAGCGTGTCTTAAATACGGTCTTCCATTTGTCTCCCTTTTTAATGCGAATCCTATAGTACGCATCACGAAGATCTAGCTTTGTAAATATCTTTATATAGCTAAGCCTATTAAAGAGTTCGCTGACTAGTAGTAGGAGGTACTGGTTTTTAATTATAATCTTGTTTAGGCGTCTATAGTTAACGCATAGCCGCATTATACCTTCTGCTTTCAGTATAAAGAGGATGGGCGCTCTAGTAGGTAACTTGCTAGGCCTAATCTAGCCCTTTTTAAGAGCACTTTATAGGTACTCCTATAAGATCTACAACTCTTTCTATAAGAGGTTATAGATAGGCATCTATAGTAGTGTCTTGCCTTCTTCTAAGTTAATTATATGGTCGTACTTAGAGTTCTAAGGTAGTATACTTACTAGCTTATTAAAGAAGATATTAATCTCCTCTTTATATATATCTAGTAGGCTAGGGTCCACGGAGGTTAAGGCAACTATTGTATAGTAGTATACTTCCAGGAGCCAGTAAAGAGAAGGGTACAGCTAACATGCGTTTTATAGGTGTGCTCGCACTAAGAGTGTATACAGCTCTGCTGTAGTATACTTAATAGTTTTAGGATTTTAATCACCTCCCCCCTAAGTTAAGGTAATCTACGCCGGCACCAGAGGGTCTCCACGGGTACTCGCTGCTAGTAATAACAGGTCCTCTATTATATTTACAACCAGTATCTCTACGTCTGGAGGGTCTGCACGGGTACTCACTACTAGTAACAATAGGTCCTCTATTATATTCGTAACTAGGGTAAAGAGGAAATCTTCTGGCTATAGCGAATAGACTGTTTTGCTAGCCTTAATGTCTACTAGGAGCGCATTAAGGGTAACTATTTAGAGGTGTTTAGGGTCTAAAGTACCCTAGATAAATTATCCAGATTAAAAGCTAATTAATAGATCTGCTTCCGCGAGCCAATCCCATCTAAGAACTATATTATAACTATTAAATAAGCCACCTTAAAAGGTCTGGGGGCTAATAGTGCGAGGGGTACCCTAGAAGTTACTAGTAGTAACCGTTAAATTATAAGCATCCCAGATTATTATCTGGTTGCTATTAAGAAAACGTGTAATAGGTTTATATAAACGTAGCGCGTAGCTTATAGGCAGGTTAAACCTACAGACGACGTCTTGGTTAATAGGGTTAATTTAGCACCCATTGTTGTATAAGTAACGTAGGCGGACTTTACCCTAGGGTATATCCATCGCAATATATACCATAATGCGTTTCTTCTCTCCCTCTATGTTAGGCCCTAGTTGCAGTTAAAAGAGATGCGCTACTAGGGCTTTGGGTTTTCTGAAAGCTGGCCTAACTTATCTTTACTAGCTTGCTTCCAGTGTTCTTTACGGTGGTTACCTACGGGTCTCTTTTAACTCGCGTGCGTAGCACTAGCGTCTAGGGGGTCCCCTAAGCCCTCTGGCTTTTGGGTGTTCTCCCTAGATGTTTACTTAAAGCGTTGCCCTTTTTAGGTTCTGTTCCCTAAACCTAACTCTACGAAGCCTATACTGCGACCGCGCTTCGTACGCAATAATTTGCCGCTACCGCTTACGCGGTCTTCCGCGAGCTTTGTGGTATTGAGCAATTGCTCTATACGGCGGATTTTATTGAAGAGGTCCTTAGCGGTTCTTACCTATTAGGCGAAGTTCTGGCGGAAGAGCTCTGCTTATAGGTAGGCTAGGAGATATAAGAACCAAAAGTCTACCTATTACTTAGGATTAACAAAAGGGGTATATAAGAAAAGGTCCTCTAAGCTATATATATAGGCTAGGAAGACGTCAAACCTCTAGTTCTCTTTTATAATAGCTATATAGTACGTAGTAGCGTTGTTAAAGCGTTTTACTATAGGGTTCCTAATCTAGTCTTAAACTATAGTCTTAAACTCATTCCATAGTAAAGGACCTTTATCTTTAGTGCCTAGCCGGTAATAAACCAGTTAGGTAATTGTCTTCTCTTTTATAAGACCTTTAATAGCCTAGCGCGTGCGTTGCTTACAGTTATAGTCAGTATTATTAACCTTAAATTAGTTCTTAACTGCGGCAATCCAGCAGTTGAAATGCTGTTGAGTAGTACCGCTAATATTAGGTAGTGACTTCTTAACCAGGGCGTTAAAATTTGTTCGGCGTATACGTTTACTATATAACTCGTACTCTTTACTAGAGAGGTAATAGGAGGGCTTTATTAAATTAAGAATGCTCTGTAAGTTAGCTATTTTCTTAGCTAGCTTATCTAGCTCCTTTGTGTTAGTAGTATTTAGTAGGACACTAGTAATTTTGCTAAGCTCCTATTAAGCCTAGGTATATAAGTTAAACTAGTCTCTAGCGTTTGCAGGTAGCTAATCGTTTTAAGGTTTAGAAGGTAGCTTAGATTCTGCTAGTATATTTCTAGTGGTTTCGTCTGCACTAGATCCTAAGGCGTTTGGCGGTTATATTATTAGCGTATTACCGTTGGGTGTAGGCGTCGGTTTTCTTTTCGGAGGCATCGTGGAAAAATTAAACCGGCTATCCTCCTAAGGGGATTGGTAAGGATTTGAATGTAAGGTAAGGATATAGATAGGGAGCTCAATAATAGAACAATAGGGTATATTGTATATACAGATAAATCCTTAAGGGAAAAGGAGGAGTCTATATGCGAGGTAGAAAGGGTTTTCCCTAGGCATGTGCCCTGCATGTACCTTACAGGCGAGTCATCCCTAAGTCGCCCCAGGGTCGCCTGTACCTTGCGGCTATATAACTATCTACTTAGGTTTCACCTAACACAATCTTTAAGGAGAAGTTAGAGGACGAATTTAGTATTAAGCGCTATATAATCTACAGAACCGTGTTAGGCTATAGAGGCACTAAGTACAATAATATATAGGATTTTAGCAATAGAGAGGTTAAACGGCTTGGTAGGCTGCTTAATAATAAACACATAACATTTCCAGCCGCTATTATTGTTATTATCCTTAAGGTTAAGCTAATATTTATTAATCCTCTAAAGTTAAAGAGAAAGGTAATAGGAGGTCCGCTTATCTGCCCTATAGGAAGCTGGTAATACTAAAAGTGGAATTATAAAGTAGTGGAAGTGTAATAATAAGTACTGCTATAACCTTAACAGCTACTACTAGATCAATTCTAAGAGGTAATACTATATTATTAGTGCCCGTTAGCAGCAAATCTGGGCAAATAAGTGTATATATAAAACTTTTACCGCATATGCAACCTTATTAAAAGGTGGCGCCGCACTTCTAAACTTACGTATACCTGTAACGAGACTAGCCTAGTTACAGTAGGAATGTCTCGGTAAAACACTCGACAGATAGAACTTAAAGCTTTGACCGAATTCTGCCGAATTCTGCCAGCTTGATCGACTTCTGCCAAGTTCTGCCAGATTCTCTCGTTATTCCTTTCTCTTCTTTACGCAACGTCTTATTCCTAGCAAGAGCTATATACCCTTAGATTTAGATAGAATTTATATTATTCCTTTAAATCTTTCCTAAAGCCTCTTCGCGCCCTTATATTACGTTGCGTCTAAAATAACTATTATTAAAATGGTAAACGACCTCAAATCCCACGCGTTAACTATAAGTATTATAACCCTAGTTAGGGAACAGTTAACTATAATGCAAGAAGCCTTTATAGATGCTTTAGTTTAGTAGCGGGCTGTACTAGAAGCCCAGTATTAGCAATTAATGGAAACACTCCGCGAAGAACTCCGCAATGTTAATACACTTATAATGGAGACCCTAACAGTAACACCTGCAAACGAAATTAAGATAACTGTATATAAACCTGGCCTGTTAAATGCAAACCCTAAACTAGTAATGGTAGCTTAACCTATACCTGTAATAAACCCAGTACCTACTATAAAATTAGAAAAGCTTCCTGACCCTCTAATGTTTAATAGAAATTAAAATAACCTACGTCCCTTTATAACTAAGCTCTGCCTTAAACTCTTAATAAACTATAATTAATACCCTACTAAAGCTAGTAAGATTAGCTATGGGATGTCTTAATTAAGTAAAAACGCTGCATAAACTATAGACCTATTCTTTTATAATGGCACCTTTGTTAATTTTAAAATCTTTATCTCTTTATTAGAACGAATATATAATAACGCCAGCCGCGAACACACTGCTGTTACTAAACTTAAAAACCTATAATAACGGAATTGAGACTTTACTAGCTTCTTTTTGGAATTTTTAGGCTTTATTAGCGAACTGGATTGGAATAAAGCCGCTAAAGTTGCTGCTCTTTAATAAGCTATTTTAGATGAAATTAAAGCATAGTTAGTAGGTAGGGAACTGCCAAAGGACCTACCTAAATTTGCTATAATATGTTAACGAATTAATAAGGACCTTTAATATAATAAATAAACTCGTTCTCTAAAGCTAACTATACCTTGCGTTTAAGACTTTACGAAACCGATATATACCCTAAAGCGCGACCCTTCTCCGAAATCTACGCACGACCCTATAGACCTTGACGCTACTCAATCCTATACACCCTTAGGAACCGACAAACGAAGGACTTAAGCCACAAATGGAGAATGCTTTAGATGTGGCAGAAAAGGATATATTTAAAGGAATTACCGAACTTACCCTTTTAAAAAAGTCTGCTGTAGTTCCTCCTGGTCTTTAAATCGCACCTACTCCTTAAATTGCACTTGTTCTTTAAGCTGTACTCGCTTCTTAACTTATACTTATTCTATAAATTATACCTAGTTGTTATAAAGCATCTTACGCTTAGCTAACTTGGAAAACGAATCGTCCTAGGGCCAAGTCGCGCCTTAGGACAAGAAGTGGAAGAGCATGAGTGTCTAGGCTCTTCCAGCGCTAATACACAATATAACTCCCTTAATATACTTGGCGAAATTTAAATACTTGGAAAATAGAAGGAGGTATGAATCCTTATAGACAGCGGAGCCACTAGCATGGGCTTTATTAATATAAACTACATAAAAACCTAACGCCTAAATTTAAAGAAACTTAATAAGCCCTAAGGCCTATAAGGCTTTGACGGCAAACCCTTAATATATAGCGAATTAACGCACTATGCTTTTGTGAAAATGTAGATAGGCAAATACCTTAAATACGTTTCCCTATTTGTAATACCCCTAAAGCAATATAAGATAATACTTAGATATAGATAGCTAAAACGGCACAACCCTTTAATTAGCTGGGTTAAAGAAATACTAAAATTCCGCATAACCTATTACTGAAGTTATTATTTAAAACACCACCTGCCCTATAAACATGTACAAGACTATTTAAATTTGATATAATATAAATTGCCCTTACTATAAACCTTAAACTAATATAATAAAACTATGACTGCTAATCACAGTAAAGAATGCGAAGATGATATATTGAAACCCCTTGAAATTTGTATAATACAAGCCGCACCTTTTATTTTATTAGTAAGAAAACGAGACCATGAAATCTTTGCTGTAATAATAGAAGATATTAAGAAGGCGCTAGAACCAAAGTAGTATATTAACCCTTAACCTCTTATACCTAAGGAGTACCATAATCTAATTAATAAGTTTAAAAAACGATTCGCAGACCAGCTGCCCCCGCATTAGGATAAACACGATTTTAAGATAGAACTTAAACCTAGTATAACACTAAAGTTTGGTCCGCTATATGGTATGTCACAAGAAGAACTGCTTGTGATGCAATAATACCTTAATAAGCATCTAGAAAAAGGATTTATTTGCCCTAGTTAATCTCTATTTGCCTTACCTGTATTATTTATTAAAAAGCTAGGAGGAGGCTTAAGATTCTATGTTAATTACTAAGCCCTAAATACAATTATGATTTGAAACCAATATCCAATCCCCTTAATCTAAAAGACGCTTAACCGCCTGGTAAAGGCACGATATTTTACAAAGCTTGATATAGTTGCTGCCTTTAATCGAATTCGCATCTAAAAAGGAGATAAGAAGTACACAGCCTTTTATATATAATAGGGACTCTTTAAATACCTAGTAATGCTATTTAGTGTAAAGAACGGTCCCGGTATGTTTTAGCAATACGTTAATAATACGCTCCGTGAATTCCTTAATGTATTTGTTACTATATATATTAATAATATCCTAATCTACTTATCTTTGCTTTCTAAGCATTGAAAACATGTCCAAATAATCCTTAAACGTTTGTGAGATGCGGGTTTATAATACGATATTAAGAAATGCAAGTTCTATGCGTCTAAAGTTATATACCTAGGCCTGATTATATCCTGTAATAGAATTAAAATGGACCCTAAAAAGGTCGCTGTGATTATAAACTGGGGAAGCCCTAGTAATGTATAAGACATTTAAGGATTTTTAGGATTTGCAAATTTCTACTACTAATTTATTAACTAGTTTTTGAAAATTGCCTAACTATTGGTAAACCTAATAAGAAAGAATATAAAATTTAAATAAACTGCTAGATATAAACAAGCTTTTAATAACTTAAAATAATGCTTTATAACTGCTCTGATTCTTGCCCACTTTAACCCTAACCTTAAATGTGTTGTCGAAATAGACTCGTCTGATTATGCCCTAGGGGGAGTGTTATTGCAATATGATAAGGACGGTAAGCTATGTCCAGTAGCCTTTCTCTCTTAAAAGCTCGCCCCTACTAAATTGAACTATAAGATATATAATAAGGAACTACTTATAATTGTTAAATGCTTTAAACAATAACGTCTAGAACTTAAAGGATTATTATTTCTAATACGCGTGTTAACGGACTATAAAAACCTGCAGTACTTTATAACTATAAAGCAGTTAACGCAGCGCCAAATTTATTAGGCTAAATATCTCTTATAATTTAACTTTAAGATTATGTACTGACTAGGCAAACTTAATCAGAAGCCTAATATATTAATATAATAATTATAAGATTTACCTGTAAACGCCTTAGATGAATGGATTATAAATTAATTACGGATCTTATTGCCCCCTAAACGCTTTGAAAAACTACGTCCTATATTCCTAGATACGGAACTTAATAGAAATAAATTAGAAATTAATAAATAGGAAATGGAAATTAATAAGCTAATAAAATACAAATATAAGAATGATATATAGATAGTAGATATAATGAAAGCGATTTAAATAGGAAAATAATAGTATAAAGATATTATACTCGCTAAATGCGAAATTTGTAACAATTGACTATACTATTAATAGAAGATAGTAGTTCCGAATTCCAAACCCTTATAATTTAAGATACTTGAATTTGTATATGATTCCCCTATAGCAGGATATCCTGGCTGTGTGAAGACTTATGAGATTATTTAACAAGCATACTACTAGCCTATAATGCACGACTATATATGAAAATACGTTCGAGCCTGTAGAACGTGCGTGCGTAGGAAGACCTCTTACATAAAGAAGTAAGAAGTACTTTAACCGTTGCCAATTCCAATGCAAAGATGGCGAGATATCTTAATTAACTTTATAGTTAACTTGCCTAACAGTAATGGGTTTACAAATGTTATAGTAGTTATTAACTGTTTTATAAAAATGCAATATATGATTCCTATAGACTTAATTAATGCAATATTAGTAGCTAAATGTTTCGTTAAGCATGTCTTTAAGCTATACAGACTTCCTAATTTAATAATATCTAACCATGGAAGCCAGTTCGTTTTAGACTTTTGGTAAGCTCTATATAAACAATTAAGTATTTAAATATAACTCTTAACTGTATTTTATCTGGAGATAAATAGTTAAACCGAAATTATGAACGCGATTATAGAATAATACCTATAAATATACTACTCCTACCTGCAAGATAACTGGGAAAAATGGCTGCCTTTAGCTAAGTTTACTGCGAATAATATAATAAATGTATTAACAGGCATAACGCCGTTCTACGTAACCTACGGATAAAACCCCTAACTTGGATTTAAACTACAACCTAAAATTAATATAATAGGACCCACAATTAAACGGATTCAGTTAATTAACGTATATAACTTCGCTAATTAAATAAAGCAGTTAACAGAACTATTACGAAGTAAATTAATATACGCTTAAACGGTATAGGAATGGCATGCGAATAAAGGATAAGCCCCCGTATAGGACTTTAAGAAAGGTAATATAGTTTACCTAAATACACAAAACCTAAAGACTTAACGGCCCTTAAAGAAACTTAATTAGAAGTTTGTGGGCCTATACTAAATTAAGAAGAAATTGAGCCTATATGCTTATAAGCTTAAACTACTAACTAAGATAAAAATATATTTAATGTTTTATATAAGCTTGCTGCAACCCTTAAAAGACGAACCTATAACTTATAAAGTGCCGCCGCCACCTCCCATAATTATTAATAACGGTAATGGTTCTTACTTTATTAACTTAATTAATAATATGCAATAGAAAACATAATCTAAATAATTTAAACTTCTTATTAAGTGGGAAGGATATAAAACACGAACCTAGGAGCTCTATAAGTAAGTTAAGACCGATATACCTTCCCTGGTAAAAGAATTCTATAAGGACTATTCTTCGCGGCCTACTCTAGCTGGATGGATATAATATAAAGGCAAATAACTACCACCTAATATAAATACACGAAACATAATAGCAGGAAACTTAAAATTAAAAAGAGCTTAAAGAATACCATAACGCTTATAACACGGTTATATAACGCGTAAGATATTAAGGAACTTTAATTAGTGGTTAAAGTTATCTAATTGGTTAGATTTGCCTTGCTAAGACCTACTATAAAGATATTAGTTTGGCTTACCGCCTTTACTAAACTAATAGCAATTTTCTATCCTGGGGATGGAAAATCCTAATTAGTCCGTTTAATAATTAGAACCGGCAAAACTCTATACTACTACCTAACGTAAAATACGACATAATAAAATTGTATTATTTTGGACCTTCGGCCAAAGGGGGGGTACTATAATGGGACTAGCCTAGTTATAGTAGGAATGTCTTAGTAAAATACTTAATAGATAGAACTTAAAGCTTTAACCAAATTCTGCCGAATTCTGCTAGCTTAATTAACTTCTGCCAAGTTCTGCTAGATTAATTGAATACTACTAAAGTCTGTCCGCGTGCGTATATACGCACGCATTGACCAAGACCCCTAAACTGTTTAATTGCAAGATTCTCTTGTTATTCCTTTCTCTTCTTTACGTAACGTCTTGTTCCTATATTGGAATTACAAGGTTATAAGGTCACAGCGGAGGTGTCTTGAGGGTCTATTTGATGATAGAGATGACGCAGACGATGAATATTAATTGATTCGTGATGTAGTAGATGCGGTTGATATCTATATAGATTACATACAGAGCTTGACCTCGCAATGTGTCTAGAGCTTAGTTAGCACCTTATTGCTAATTTCTGACACTCCCCTATGCTGACGATGCTCTCCTCGTCTGTCCTAAATAGGCAATTATGAAGCTATTCCCAAATACCTTGCAAGTGCCATTTGGCCTACGTACAGAGGGAAAACCTATAGTAGGCGAAAAACCTCCGTAACTTGCCCTATCTCCGTCCGTTACTGTCTCTGTCAGTTACCGATTCCTAGCGTTGCACAGTGCTTTGTAAATTGGTTAATTGGTAGCTGTTTTGTAAGTATATCTCCCGGCTGATCTTTGCCTGGTATATATACCACTTTAAGTCGACCTCGCTGAACCATGTTATTTTGTACAAAGAGGTATTAAGTCTCGATATACTTGGCTTTTTGGTAGTGTTTTGTGTTGTATAAAAGGTCAACTATACCCTTATTGTTATAGTAGAGTGTAGGGATAAAAGGGTTGTTATTATCTCTCTTTTCTAGATCTCTTGTTAGCTTTTTAAGCTATACTACTAACCTTGCTTCTTCTGATGCCGCTATAATTTCTGCTTCTATTAAGCTCAATGCTATTAACTTCTGCCTTTAAGCCATCTAGATTACTGCTCCCCTATAGCGTATAACTACTATGCCTTGGAATAATATCTGATCGTGTTCTGTTCCCTATATAGTATTAGTAAAGATATTGTAACCAGTAGGTAATATAAGCTTGCATAGAGGAAGGTAGACTACTTAACTTAAGTAGGTAATTCCTGCTTTAAGAGTGCTATTTAGATATTATAGTAGCTGCTTACTTAAGCGGTAATGCGATTCTCCTGGTGCTGCTATAAACCTAGCTAACTAACCGATAGCGTAGCTGGTATTAGGATGTGTGCAGTTTAAGAGGTAGATTGTAGAGCTAATGATCTGCTGGTACATTATCACATCGTCGTACTTAAGGAGGCTTTTGATATTGGGCTTTAGGACAGTACCTACTAGTATTAGTAGCTTGGCCGGATTATAGTTGTCTATTTTTAGCTGTTTAAGTAGCTTCTTAGTGTACATCGTCTAATGTAGCTTGAGGGTTCGGTTTATACAATCTCGCTTAATTTGGAAGCCTATAAATACTTCTATAAGACCTAGGTCTTTGCATCTCCATTCTCTCAAGATTCTTGTCTTTATAATATTAAGGTATTGGCGCTTTCCTGTAATTAGCATATCGTTAATAAATAGCAAGATATATACTTTATTTTCTATAAAGAGATTGGGGTTAGTATTAGCTGCTTTTAAACCTATACTCTTAAAGAACTTCTTAACTATCTAAAACCATTCTCTTGGTGCCTGCTTTAGGCCGTAAAGTAACTTATTTAGCTTTAAGTAGACGTTTTTTACGCCCTTAAGCTTAGGTTCGAAGTCTCTTAATAAGTTAGAAATCTGCATGTAAATCTGTTCTTATAATGGTGGGTTTAAGAATGCAGTTTCGACGTTAATATGGTTGAGCTTAAGGTCCTTAGCTACTACCTTTGCCATTAGGAACCTGAAGGTGTTGTATTGTATAACAGACACAAATGTCTTAAAATAATTGATGTTGGGGGTCTGCTTATCTCCCTAAATACACAGTTTTACCTTCTTGCGAATTACTTCTCCCTTAGTATTATACTTGTGCTTTAGAACTAGCTTGCTTGGGAGTAATGACCTTCCTTCTAGTACTCTCCCCCTTATAATAGTATAGGTGTGCATCCTCTTAAGTAAGAGGAATTCTTTAAAGATAGCTTTTATTTAGCTAGGAGCGTCCTCCCTTAAGGCCTAATCTAACTTAATAGCGTTAAAAGGTGCTATAGGTGCTTCTATAGAGGTAGTGTTCTTAGCTTTTAGGTAAATAGCTTTTATAGCTATTACTAACTAAACTACTGTATTGTTGAAAACCCTTATATTTGGTAACCTTCTAGACCTTATTCTCTGCGCATAAGGAATGCGTATTGATGTACTTTGTACAGGCGTCCTACCCTTAGTATTACCTTAATTTAAGCGTCCTACTTAATCTTGACCTAGGCTTCCCACTTAATTAGAGTGGCTTACTTGGTCTTGACCTAGGCTTCCTACTTATTTGGAGTGGCCTACTTAGTTACTATCTGGCCTATTTATAGTTCTCGCAACTAGAGTCTCTGTTGGCGCGTTTAAGGTAGTAGGGGGAGGTATAGGTTAGTTTGTGGCTTGGCTTATAGCGTGATTTAAGTGTCCTACTTAATCTTGACCTAGGCTTCCTACTTAATTTAAGCGGCCTACTTGGTTACTATATCTTATAGCTTGCACCTAAGGTGCTCTATAAGGGAACCTATATTTATTTACTTTAGCATCTCCAAATAGCTTAATTGCTTAGGTATGTAGGTTTATTATCTTAAATTAACTACTCCCTTTTAACCCCATAAAAACGTAGTTAGGTTTTATTCTTAAATTATACTTCCTAGGGTATTTCTTGAGCGTATTAATTGGATTAGCGTAACACCTAAAAATGACTAGATTCTTTAAGTTAGGAACTCGTTAGGTATATACTTTGTAGGGTATAATAGTACCACTATACTCATCATTAAATGGAAGTGCTAAGGTGGGTACTTAATTCTTGATCTAGACAGTATACTTAACTGCGTAGCACTAGAGTTTAACTGGTATATTTCCTTAAAATAGAAGTGACCTTGTTTTGTAGTTAACTATATAGATCGCGCGCTTAATTGCGCCATTATACAAGTGCTTATATGGCGGACAAGGTTTAAAGTTAATACCCTAGGGTATTAGTTTGTTTTAAAATCTATAGCTAAACTTCCCCTTTCTATTATCCACTTAAATCTATGCAGCTTTATTACCAGTAAACCTCTCTGCCCTTGTGATGATCTCTTTGATATGCGGCAGTACCTCTTTAGTTTAGAGGGTTTTAAGAGGAATAACCTAAGTGTAGTATATAGCGTTGTCTAGGGCTAAGAGGTAGTAGTTATAACCTCTAATTAATATACTGATTCGTCCCGTAGTATCTAGGTATAGCCCTTGACTAGGTATCTTTTTGCGCTTGGTTGTCTTCTTACTTAGTATTTCTTGTATCTTTCTAGCTAGACAAGCTTTGCATATGCTTTTACCGACTAGTACTACTCTCTTCTTAAGCTTTATGCCTAGTAAGGAGTGCTGTAGCTTAAACAGGTTACTATAATTCGTATATCCAGTTTAGTGGTGCTATAGCTCAGCATCTATTTCACTAATATTTAGTTGTAAATTATGTGCTTCTGCTATCGCATTAAATGCTTTCTAATACTCTTATAGTATGTAGAGGTTGTTTCTTATAGTGGCCTTAAATATTGTACCTAATTTATGCTTACCAGTAGCTTAATTGTCTGGGTTAAATGTAATTAAGTAGCCTTCCTAAGTGAGAGTTCTTACTAAGATTAGCTTGATTGACTTGAACAAAGGTATAAGCTAGACATCTTTTAGCTTTAGGGTACTGATTTGAACTTGACCGTAGCCTATAGCAGGGATAACGGTCCTATTCGTAGTACGGACCTATTATGGCGTATTCCATCTCTTTAAGTATATTAGGTCTGATTGGTTACTAGTAAAGTGCTTAGTTGCTCCTAAGTTAAGAGCCTAAGCTAGAGACGTCATTATAAGCATAGCATATTTAGGGTTAGGGTTAAGGTAGATTAAATCACTATTAAATTCTTTTTTAGCTATTGCTATATTCCCTACTTTCTCTACCTTAGGAGCACCTTAATCTGTCTTCTTGGCATTGTTAAATCGGAATTGCTTAAGTAGGGGATAGTCTTTCTAGTAGTGACCTTTCTAATAGTATACTCTGTACTTGTCTCTTTTTGGTTGTCTTGGCTCTTTGCTTACTCGAGACGACGAGCTATAGCGATAACGCGATAAGGAATGATTGAATTTACTAGCACAGCCTCTGCCCCTTATTTGACCTTAACTTTGGTTTCCCCTTCTCCCCCTAGGTTTATCTTTCCTCTTGTGTATAAGTGCTGCATTTTGTACTTATATAGGGAGAGTAGTCTCTTGCTTCTAAAGAAGGGTAATGCAGCTCTTAAGGTCTCGTTTGTCTTGTAAACACTAGGTCTTCGCATTCTACTATATAATATTGCTTAGGAGGGTCAAAAGAAGCTGCTCTTTAATATCGTCGTTAGTAAGTGCTTAAGGCGTTAAGGCTAGATTAATCTTGAATTAATTAAGTATTTAGAGAAACTCAATAATTCGCATCTTTGTAGGGTTAAATGTAGTGCTATAGAACTCTCTACGGAGTCTAGAGATGTAGACCTTATTATTAGCCTTATTAAACTTCTTTATTCCTTCCTACATTCCTTAAATATTGTACGCCTTTATTATCGCATGTATCTCTTCCTGACGGTTGTCTCCTATCGAATTATAGATAATCTTGTTTGCTTCCCCTTATCTTCTTCTTCCGTCAGCTAAATTAACTTGATTTAGGTCCTCTGTACTAGTAACAAAATCCTAGCCCTCTAATATAATTAGGGCTGCCTCGCAGGTACGCTCCTAGTCTGCAAAGTTGTCTCTATTGAAAATGATGATTTTACCGGCCTTGTGATCGTATGTAGGTGTCGTTAAGGTTGAGGTAGAGAAGGTTATTTTCGGGGTTAATTTTCGAGTTAGGAGAGGTATTGCTACCCAGGCTCATAACCTGTTGGAATTACAAGGTCATAAGGTCACAGCGGAGGTGTCTTGAGGGTCTATTTAATAATAGAGATGACGCAGACGATGAATATTGATTGATTCGTGATGCAGTAGATGCGGTTGATGTCTATATAGATTGCATGTAGAGCTTGACCTTATAATGTGTCCAGAGCTTAGTTAGCACCTTATCGCTAATTTCTGACATTCTAGCAAAAGCTATATACCCTTAGATTTAGATAGAATTTATATTATTCCTTTGAATCTTTCCTAAAGCCTCTTCGCGCCCTTATAATACCCATTTTACTATTAAAAACTATCGTTTTTCCCACTCCTAAGACCTAATTCTGCCTACTTAGCGAGCTAGAGGTAGATTCGTTCTACCTATTGCTTCCTTTTTGCCTATAACAGAAGACTTGGCAAAAGGGGTCCTAGCTTATAAGCAAGGCATAGACAGGAACACTAAAACTACAAAACATAGACTTTTCTTAGGTTTTTCTTCTATAGAAAGCAAAAGCCTAATAAATAGGGGGTGTAGGTACTTTTCTATATCTCCTTTAGTTAGATTTTCCTTAGTAAGAGAAGGATTGCCTTTTTGGGCTTTTCTGCTAGTAAAAGCCTAATAAGTCCTTTTTTTTAGTAGTTTTTTCTACTTCTAATAAAGAAGAAAATAACTATACTAGTCTTTTTTAGCTAGTTTTTCTACTAGCTTCTAGTCTAATTTCCTTAAAAACTCTCTAGTAGAGTTAGTAAGGAAAAAGGGTATAAAAGGATAGTAAAAACTAGTAAGGCTTTTTGCCTAGTTTTTTACCTCTAGGACTAGGGAATAAGAGACTAAAGGAGGTTATTATCTACTGAAAAAACTAGGAAACCCCTCTATAAGCTATAAGCTATAAAATGTCAAAAGACTCTATGGCTACTAAGCCTAAAAAGCCTCCTAGAGACAAAAACAATGTAGAGATAAGTAATGACGAATTCTTGTCTACCTTATCTATGTCTTCTTTTTCTTCTTCTCTCCTGTCTTCTCCCTGCCTAACTAGGAAAGACGTAGGAAAAAAGAATAAAAGAAAAAGAAGCTCTATATAATCTTCTTCTAAAAATGAAAAAGAGGCCTAAAGAAGAAGACTACTTATACCTAAGCCTACTTTGGCTAGTAACGTGCTCTATAAGCAAGTCGCGAACCTCAAAACTCACCAAAAATTAGAAAAATCATACCTTAGTATCTCAACAACCACTTAATAATAAATTCTAATAATTTGGATTTGGACTTTTATATATACTCTATGGCTTCTATTAAAGTTATATAGTAAATAGTTTAGTAGTTTTTAAGATATTAAAACTTGGGGGCCAAAACGAGGCCAAATTACTGTATCTTAAAAACTACTAAACCATTTACTATGCAACTTTAATAGAAGCTATAGAGTATATATAAAAGTCTAAATCCAAATTATTGGAATTTATTAAGTGGTTATTGGGATACTGGGGTACGATTTTTCCAATTTTTAGTGAGTTTTGAGGTTCGCGACTCGCTTGTGGAGCACATTATACCTTCTTCTACCTTTTCTCCAGAACAACACCTACGAATGACTCTATATAATCTAAACCAGGCCTATATAGGACTAGAAGAAGAAGAAAAAAAGAGCAAGTTAAACTATTAGGGGACTACGTACAGAGTACCCTAGTAGGAGGAAATCCTTTTATAAAGGAAAAAGAAAGAAAGGAAAGAGATGTCCTAAAAGGACTAGTAGAAGAAGTAAAAGCTCTTCGTAAGGAGGTGGCTCCAAAAACCTACGCAGAAAAGCTAAAGAAGGGCCTCTTTTCTTCTACGTTTGCTCCTTCTTCTTTTACTAATTCTTCCACTCCCACTTTCTCTTCTCCCTCCTCCACACTTCCCTCTACTAGTAAGGCAGCTAGCAGTACTACTAGCTCTACTGGCCCTACCTCTACTAGAGAAAAGAAGAAGCAGCTACAAGAAAGGAAACTGGTTCTAGTTATAGAGAAAGACCAAAAGAACCAGCCTCTAGATATCTTCTTAACACAAAATCAAGTCAAATAACTATTTACATCCAAATTGCAAATAGAGAAGCCAGTCATAGCTTCTATAGCTAGAACTAGAGAAAAGCAGAATATTCTCCTTATAACTATGGAAGAATACAATATAGACTTTCTAGTTAAATATAAGGAAATCTGGTCTAACTGCTTCTCCTTTAAAAGGGAACAAAAATAGAGTCTTGGGCTTAGGTAGTAGCTCACGGCGTCCCTATCTCCCCTTTTCTAGGATTTGGAGGCTCTAAACTTCTAAAAGAAGAAATAGAAACCTTTAATCCTATTAGGGTATAAGGACTACCTAAATGGATTTAATTTTTAGAAAAGAGATATAATCTACAAACAAGGTTCGGCTCTATAGTCTTTACTATAGAAAACAAAGAAAAAGATAGGAAATCCTTAAATAGAGGGAAATCCTAATTACTGGGGTAGCTACTAAGGTAGTTAGGTACCTAGAAGTCTCTCCTACTACATAGTGTATAAGTTGCCAAAAATTTGGCTATATAGGAGATAGATGCTCTACTAAGGCCTGTCGATTCTGTGCAGCAGCATACCTATGTAAAGACCACTCTTGTTCTATTTGCAATATAATAGGCAGACCTTGCGAGCATACTACCCTTCTTTGCATTAATTGTAAAGAAAGACACTTTGCTAATAGCAAAGACTGCGAGTCTCTTAAAGCAGCTAAATTAGTATATTAATAAGTATAAGCGTAGAAGGTTCCATGTAGGAAGAAAAAGAGATCTCTCTAGCTTCTAAAGCTAGAGGAGAAATCTCCTTTATACAATATAATATAGGAAAAAGATAAGAAGTACAGCAAACCCTACTAGAAATAGAATTTAGGAGAAAAATAGATATTATCCTAGTATAAAAACCTAGTGCTTAGAAAGACAAATAAAAGAACTCCTACTTCTCTATTCCATATCCTATATTTAACCTTATTCTCCCTAGCAATCTAGCTATTCGCCCTAAAGTAGCTATCTATATAAGAAAAACTAGCTCTAGCTCTAGCTTTCTATGATATAGAAATAGGAAGGATATCTGCAAAGATATAGATATTATAGTATTAGAAGTCTATGGCCAATTTAAAAGATTTCTATTATTTAATATCTATAACAAGAGGCAACTTAACAACAACTCTAGAACTTAAAGAAATAGTAAAACTACTATCTCTAGAACTATTCTAGAACTAGAAATAGACCTCCCTTTTATATTAATAGGAGACTATAACCTACACCACCCAAGGTGGAACGCATTGGCTAGAAATCCAACTAGAGAGGCTAAAGAATTAGTAGATTGGCTAGATAAATACAACTACTAACTACTAAATTTAGATAAATAGGAAGGGACCTTTTATAGATCCAATATAAGGGAAAAATCTATTATAGACCTAGCCTTCTACTTAGGAAACTTTTAAGAGAACACCTAGGACAATTGGGCTATAATAGAAGAAACAGGATCTAATTATAGGACTATAGCCTTCTCTTTATTTACTAGAGAGACGCAAAGATACCTAAACCCTCTTTAAGAAAATCCTTTCTTTATAAAACCAGCAAATTGGGAGCTTTTCTCTACTTCTCTAGTAGAGCAAGTTTAAGAACTAGAACTAAAAGCAAAGGTTCTAGCACTAGAGGAACTAGTAGGAGAAAACCCCTATATAGAGATAGGAGAAAAAGGTCCCTTGGCCTCTTTAAAAGATTCTTATAGATCTAGAGATAAGAGCTTAAGTATGTTAGTAGATAACCTAGTAGGAGATCTTACTAATTATATAAAGCTAGTAGCAGAGAAAGCTATCCCTAGAGCTAGAACTTACGAATTCTCTAAACTATGGTGGAATAAAGAGCTTCTATAAAAGAGAAAAAAAATGGTAAAGCTAGGAAGACTTTAAGAAGAACAACCTAATAGAAGCTCTAGACTAAAAGCCTATAAAGAAGCTAAAAATTAATACTTCCACGTAATAAGAGAAGCTAAAACTAGCTGCTGGAATAGTTTCTTAGAGAAAGCATAAGGAAAAGAGATCTTTACCGCTTTAAAATATATAAAGGAGAAAACACTATAAATAATCCCTAGTTTAAAGTATAGCAAAGATAGCTACTAGATTAGTAGAAAGCTTTAATAACTAGTGTAAAGCTTTTATAACTACTCTATTTCCTAAGCCCCCTTCTACTAGCTCTATAGAGTGGAAGGACTATACTATAGATAGTAAATAAGAATGGCCAGACCTAGAGAAAGTAGAAGTTAAATAAGTAATTTACTCTTTCTTTAAGAAAAAAACCCCAGGGCCAGATAAGCTATCCTTTAAAATCTTATAAAAGACCTATCCTATTATAGATAATCTTCTATATAGAATCTATAGGATTCTATTTATCCTTAGTTATTAACCAAAGTATAGAGAAGCTTAAGTAGTTATTCTCTATAAAGTAAATAAGGAGGACTATTCTTTACCAAAGTCCTATAGACCTATCTCCTTATTAAACTGCTTAGGAAAAACTCTCGAGAAGATTGTTGCTACTAGATTAGGATATCTAGCTAGTACTACTAGCTTACTTTAAGACTCATAACTAGGAGGAAGAAGACAGCGGTCCGCAATTAATGTAGTTTTACTACTTCTAAACAATATCCAATCTAAAAATAATAGGAAAAAAGCTAGATAAAGAATAGCTACTACGTTATTTCTAGACGTAAAATGGGCTTTTAACCACATTTCTGTAAATTAGCTTCTATCTATCTATAAGGAACTAAAACTACCTATAACGTTTATATAATAGGTAGCTACTTTCCTTAGCAATAAAAAGCTATAACTCTCCTTTAACGGTTAAATATAAGAAAAAGTAGAAATAGAAACTGGGATACTACAGGGTTCGCCTATATCCCCTATTTTATTTATGCTATATTTATATAATATTTGCAGCCTAGAGAGAGAAGGAGCCTATCCCCTTAGCTATATAGACGATTTTGCAATTATAGTTACTTTAAACTTAGCCAAATCTAATTGCAAAAAGCTAGAGAAAATAGCATAAGAACTAAACTCTAGAGCTAAGGAAGCCGCTATTAGCTTTAATATTAGCAAAACAGAGCTTATACACTTCTATAGTAAACGGACTGCTATAGGAGAAGGGCTAAAGCTAGAAGATATAGAAATAACCCCTAAACCCCTAGTTAGGTAGCTAGGGGTATTTCTAGACTCTAAGCTTACCTTTAAACAATATATAGAAATAAGAATCTCTAAAGCAAAAGCAAAAGTAGCCTTCTATTTAATTAGAAGACTAAGTAATACGCAAAGAGGTCTATCTCTATAAGCCCTACGGCAGCTCTATATAGCTTATATTACTTCTATAGCAGACTATAGAATACAATACTAGTAGAAAAGCAAATCTAGAGACTACCTACTAGTTAGGTACCAGGCTCTATAAAATAAGGCCCTAAAACTAGTTTTAGGAGCGTTTAGAGGATCTCCTAGCCAAGCTATAAAGATAGAAGCCTCTATTCCTCCTCCTAGGATTAGATTTAAAAAGCTTTACAATAACTACGCATTAAGGATCCTAAAATTTAACGAAAACCACGTAATTAAGTTTCTAGAGTTTGAGAGCTAGTTTATAATTGGAAAATAGAGAGAATCTCTCTAGAATGGCAAAAACTATAGTCTTCTCCTATTTCTGCTCTCTTTTCTATCTCTAGAGGTAGTAAGGAAGAAGCTGTATAAGAATATCTAAGACTAGTAGATATATACTATACAGATAGCTCTAAAGATGGTAAATTTAGTATAGCAGCCGTATATAAAATAGGAGAGAGAAATAGGATTAAATATATAACAAATTGAAATCTAGGGCCCTATATGGAAATTATAGACATAGAGCTTTATGCAGTCTATAGGGCCTTAGAATACCTAAAATAATAGAAACTAGAAGAGAAATAGGTCTATATCTGTTACAGAATGGGGTTAATAGTGTGGTGTTATGATTTGGCCTCCTGGACTTAACATCTAGATTAGGCATAGCTTTGGGAGAGCCTAGGCCTTCTATGTGTTTTATATAGATCGGTCTAGAGCCCTAGAGTCTTTAATAACTTAGACAGGACTAATAGACACACACTTTTCCTTTAATATACTCTTTTCTTCCTTTTTTACTAACTAATTTCCTACTGGCTAATTATAACTAACTGATAGACTGACCATACCGTGATTTTCTGTCTAAGAGAGGTTGTACCCTCCTATATATTTTATGGCATTCCATGTGGGGACAACGGCAAGCTCTTTAGATTAGAGGTCTGGTACTCTATACATAATTCTATACACAGAAGATGTATAGGAATAATCTAAAATGATCTAGAACTATGGAACAGAAGGACGTATAGAAAGGGAGGTGAAGAAGTATGGATATATCAGTAACTAGTGCGCAGCTACCTTTATAGGAATAAATTGACGATATATACCAAGTTCTCTATGTGGGAATAGTAGTCGGCAAATAGCAATAGGAAGGTAAGTATATAGTACTATAAGACAGGGGATAAAAGGGAGGACTATGGTATACTAGGAAAGGTAGAGAAAAGTTATCTATATTTTATTTACTATATTTATAACAGCCTATATAATTATTCTCACATTTATAGGATCTACCTTTAAATTTATAATAATAATGGTAATAGTACCAGCAAAAGGATTGTTGGGAATGTTAGGTCCATTCTATAATAATAGTAAAGGCGCTAAAAAGAGAGAGGAAAGCAAGCAGCCTATTAAACCACGAAGCTCTCCTAAATAAGGGTATGCGATATTAACCTTAACTCCTGTAATGTTAGGAACCGACAACCCTTAAACTAAGAATAAGGGTTATAATGTCCACCTACCTATCTCTAGAGAAACTGTAGGTCCGCCGCCTCCTACTGGACTACTAATAGAATGAGACAAGGTATATGTTATGGCCCAGCCTATACTAGCTCTAGGAACTTTTAGGACCCCTTACTTTATAGGATAAAACATATTATAATTCATTAAATAGTATAAGTGACTATATATCTAATATTATGTTATAGATAATAAGAAGCATTAAGGACTTCTGGAGTATTGCGACTATTAGATAGAGATATAGATCTACAGCCTACCTAAGTTTATAATTAGAAACTAAATAAAACTTATAAAGAAGCTTAGGACAGACTATAGAGGAAGTAACTACTTTTAATAAGTTAAAATAGTAGAGTTCTTGGAAGCTTATATACTGCAGTATAGGAATAATCTACCTAGCAGTATATGTAAATACTATAGGTAGTTTACGCTAATCTCCTAAAAGGTTACTAAGGCTAGTAATTTAGAAAACTGTAAATAAGGGTACTGGTTCGCAAGGGGACTCCCATTTAAGTATTAAAGGCATGCTATAACTAAAACAGGAGCTGACCCGGATAGATAAGAATCCTTTAACTTCTATCTAATAAAGAGAGCTATAGAAGATAGGCTTAATTCGTATAAGGGCGCAGATTAATTATTAATAATAAATCCTAAGGAGTAAGGCCTTTGTTAGCTAGTTAGACAATTCTACAATTAGTAACTAGCTATAACTAACTAAAGAGATACTGCTCTTTAACCACCTATAGTCTCCTAGCTAAGTAAGTTAATAAGCACCTATTAAACGACTTAAAAAGCAGATCCTAAACTAGAGAAACTTACTAATTAGCTCTAGAAGCTTAATCTTAGGACGGTTAAATTGGCGGGAATTGCATTTTTAATGCCGTTCCTAGATAGGATTGGCTAAGATCTAATATAGTATACACAGCTCCTAAATAGGGCGTTAGTGTATTAAGAATAAATGGGCCTAAGACCGGCGCTAAATAATAGACCACAACTGCCCTATAAGGGAGCGCTATAAGAATAATATAAGCCAGGTCTAGGAAGGTATAGAGGGCTAGGAAACTTTGGCGCATACCTAATATAAGCTTAGGCATGTTATAGGTGCGCGGGTTCCTACTATTTTATTAATTAATATCCACAGCTCCAGGAATTGGTTTATTATGGTTTTGTATATATAAATAAAAATAACCAAATCTGCTCTAGAATATGTAAGCGTCCAGGAAATATAATTCTATATTTGCTAAGTAATAATTAGATTTGGTTTCTTAAAGACTAGCTAAGGTAAAACGCGAATATTAATTCTAACGCTTTAGGGATAGATATCTAACTAAAGGCAGCTTTGGTAGAGTTTGTGGATAGAAGTAATGCTAAAAGTAAGGAGGAACTTGGTAAGTCCTAGGAGGATATGTACCAAGTAGAGTTAATATACGTTAATTTGGTAGGAGCTACAACCTAGTTACAGCCTATACTATAGTTATATAATCTTAGGAGACTGCAAGGGGAAGTAAGAGTAATAAAGCCGCCTTTAAAACCATCTGGTTAGTAACTAGCAGTAGTTTAAAATATATAACTAGGAGGGCATGTCTAAATCGCCCTATGGCCTTAATAGCAGGCTTCTTAACCACCGTTAAGCAATAATAAGATTAATAAAATAGACTATACTAAATAGCCAAGACAGACGGAGTAGATAGTGGATATAATAATAATAGCTAAAGCACCACAACTAAAGCCAGTTAGGATGATGGATATACTAAAGGGAAACGTTCTAAGTCTAATAGTAATGGCGGACAAGATCTTATTAAAAACTATTAAAGTTACTATTGGTAACTGCCTTGTGTATATGCCTAAGGTTATAAGGCTATTCTTTAAGCCTCTCCCGCTACCTTTTATAGAGCCTTACTAACAGAAGTAGGAAGATGTTAAGGTATCTATATTATCAGTATACTTAATGTTTTATGTTAATTAAGCCGGCTTGAAAACTGCTAAGGTGGATTAGATTGAACAAGAAGCAGGATTTGTCTGGTTTTAAAAATAGTGCCTAAAGGTAGAAGCGTAGATAGGAGATAGAAAGGCTAAGTACTTAATTAACTTTAAAGCGGAGCTTAACCTTATTAAGAAAAGCGTGGCTTTACAATATGGTTTACTAATATTAAGCCTACCCCTATAACTATAGGGTATATATCTAACGTCTGCTAATAGGACTTAGTCTAAGTTTATTAGATTAGTATATGCGGTCCCTATAGTAATAGGTAATATCTTAATATCTACAACGTTTATTACTATAAGGGAAATGTTATATAAGGTAATACTTAGTAAACCATAGTTAGTAAGGGCTAGACTAGTAATAAAACAAACCGCAACAGGTTAGGTATCTTATATTATTTAATTAGAAGATAGCAGAGTTAAAATAAGGTTCTTAATATCCTATAAGGATACGATATTCTTTAAACTAGATAAAGGTATTAATATAAACAACAGTTTAGGAAATATATAACCGGTATAACCGCTAGGATTGTATCTAGGGTTACTTATAACCTAGCGTATTAGGATAAGGAGGATATTGAGATTAAGGAGTAGGGAAAAGAGGTGCGGCTCTAATATAGATGCTTACCGTTTTGGATATCCGCTAGGTAAAGCTATTAGTAAAAAAAAGAATAAAATATTAAATAGAGAGAGCTTAATAGTAAAACATTAAGGGAAGTCCTAAAGAAACACTTAAAAAAGAATTAGAAGCCAGTATTTAAGGTAAAGGCTGGGTCCCTTATATATTAAATATTAAAGATAATAGATCTGTTTATAATGTGAATAGAAGGCTGCTAGAGCAAGGCCTAATAAAACGCTATAAATATAGCAACTGTGTATAAATAAAAGGCAGACAAAGTCTACCTAGTTAATTTATCGGCACTAGATAGAACAGTTATAGGAGGTATAGTGGAATGGCGAGAGGTGGCCTTGCGTTAATAAAAGGCGTCCATTTAAGGGTTGCCTCTTAGTCTATATAACTATTTCCTTAAACTATAATACACTAAGCTGGCCCACGGTATATGATTAAAGCTAGAATAATTAGAGCGTATAATTGTAGGAGATATTTAGCTAAGAGAACGAGAGATTCTTAAGGCTATATTGTTTAACTAAGAAGAGGCTTTAGTATAGGAATTCTCTAAAATAGGCCGCGTTAGTAGGGATATAACTTTACTACTGAAGATCAAGACTGTGCCGTATAAAGCATAGTAAGTACTAAACTTTCCTGTACTAAGGGCCCTGCGAGGAGAAGTAATAAGTATGTTATAAGAACAACTAGCTTAAGAGACTCTAGAGTATTATAAAAGCCTATATAGGAACCCATGGTTTCTTATAAGCAAGAAGGAATATAAGAAGTACCAACTAATAAATATAGTGATAAATATTAACCAAGTAACTATTAGGGATGCAAATCTGCTGCTATATGCTAATAAGTTTTCCAAGGAGTTTATAGGGTGTAAGGTTATATCTCTAGTAGACTTTTTCTCTAGCTATAACTAATTGGAGCTTAATATTAAAAGCAAAAACCTAATGGCTTTTATAATACCTCTGGGACTTTTATAATAAATAATGGTACCTATAGGAGGCATGAATTTAGTAGCCTAGTTTATAAGGACGATTATTAAGATCCTAAAACAATATATCCTGTACCATACCCTACCGTTTCTGGATAATATTATAGTAAAAGGTCCATAAACAGTGTATAATAGAGAGGAGAGTCTTCTAGGTATGCGCAGATATATTCTAGAACACATTATATGGCTAGATAGAATGCTTGCAGATTTAGGTGTATAATCTTAGATGCAAAGTCTTACTTCTACAAGGATGAAATTATAGTGGTTAGTTACCGCTATAATGGAAAAGAATGGTATCTAGAAGAGTTAAACGTCGTAAAGATTATTTACTGGAGAGATTATAAAGATGTTATATCCGCCTAAGCTTTCCTAAGGGTTATTGTGTATTACTAAATATAGGTAAAAGACTTTGTAATTAAGGCAGAGCCAATCCTCTAACTGCTATAAGTAAACGTTCTGTTTATATGGGGTATAGAGCAGATTGCCGCTATAAAGACTCTAAAGTATATAATTACTACTGCGCCTGCACTAGTTTAACTGGATTATAGTAAAGGGGTAGGGCTGATTATTTTTACTGTTAATAGATATAAGAATGGGTGGGGGTGCGGCCTTATATAACTAGATATATAAGGTTGTCATTACCTGTGTTAATATAAGAGCAGTATCTAGTCTTAAGCGGAATAGAAATATAACTTAGGAAAGCTTAAATGTTGGGTATTGCTATATGCGTTAAAGAAGTATCGCGTGTACTTATACGGCGTTTGCTTTATAGTAGAGACGGACGTAAATACCTTAATTGCACAACTAAATTATACTACTACTAATTTACCTAGAGCCTTAATAATAAGATGGCTAGTATAGATTTAGCTATAGGACTTTAATATTAGATATATGCTAGGGAAGAAGAATAGCCTAGCTAATAGACTTTCGCGATGGCCGCCTAATAGTAAATAACCTAATAAGCTAACTAAGGATATTAAAGAGTTCATTAACTATAAGCTGAGTGCCTTGGAGTATATAGCTAGCCCTATTAAAATGGAAGCAGATCTACCACTAGACAACTTATATTTAGAGAAATCTTAGAAGATTACGAAATAGCTAGTAACCTTATAATGTTTAGAAGAAATAAATACTAAGAAATTTAAAAAGTTTAAACGGTATGCACTGAAGTTTCTAGTGCGTAATTAATAGCTCTTCTACTAACAGTCTAAGAACGTGCTAATGCGGAGGGTAGTTGATGACAAGACTACTTAGTAAGAAATTGTTGAGAGCCTTTATAACCGGAGTGGATATTACAGACGGGAGGGAATATACTAGAGGGTCTTAAATTAATATTAGTAGCTAGGACTATGGGATTAGATATTATAGTATATTAAGTTATGCCTATAGTGCTAGGAACAATAGCTGGGATAGAAAGAAGAAGTAATATACCTTATATAGAAGTCTACCTTATGGTAATAAGTAATAGTGGATATTATATTTATGCTATTAAACCGTCTTGGATTCCGGTACCTGGCTGTTGCTTAAGAGTATATATCTGGATAGGTGGAAGCTTGGGCCCTTTAAAAAAAGGATGTAAAGAGCATAGCAAAGTTCCTCTATAAAGATGTTATCTGCTAATAGGGAGTATTTGGACAGCTTTCTGTAGATAGTGGAGGAGAGAATGCTAATATTACTGCTGCGCTTGCAGAGCTTTATAATATTAAAAGGGTTATAGCTTCCGTATATTACTTATAGGGGCAAGGCTTAATAGAGCGGGGCCATAAACCTATAATAGACGCTTTAGCGAAGATGGATAGCTTATAGCTAGATAATCTTTATACTGTCTTATAGGCAAATAGGACGACTATTAAGCGGTCTATGGAAATAACACTAGTAAGAGTTATATGCGGATATAAGCATGTTCTTTTTATTGAACTCTGTATACCTACCTGGCAGACATTACCTTAGGAAACGGTCTGGACCACTATAGAGCTACTAGCGCTTTATATAAAGCAGTTTAACTAAAGAGGCGCAGATATATAAGAGGCTATTATATGTATAAGACGGCTAAGAGCAGTAAATAAAGAGTATTTTAATAATACCTATTATATTTGCCAGGATGGATTTTAGGTTAGAGATATAGTTATGCTCTATAATATGTAGCTTAAGTAAGATTATTCTAGTAGTTTTAAGCTAGATTTAAAATGGCTGGGACTGTTCTATATATATAAGAGTTACCCGCATAAGGGATAGTACTTAATTAAGGATCTTAACGGCACGCTATTCCGTAACTAAACTCCAGGGAATAGATTAAAGAAGTTTTATTAATAATAGGTATCTAAAGTCTGCTAGGAGGACCGGCTTAACCAGTTAGGCGGAACTATGCTATAAGAGATAACAGTAGAGCTAGAGCCTAAAGAAGATATTATGCAAAATCTACTAGTATCGTAATATTGTATAGTTTAAGAAGTACATATTTTAGAAGGATTGTTTAATAGAACTAAGTATAAAACATTTAACTAGGGGATAGTTAAGTTCTAAGGTAGGGGAGGGGATATAGATAACAGCCGTGTAATCTATTTATTTGCCGTATTTCCTAAAGCTCTTTCTATTACACTTTCTTATTTGCTTTTTTAGTTATAGGAATCTATTACGTGTTAACAGTAAGGTAAGAGTAAAAGGATATTTGCGTATAACTATCTAGGTTCGTTTACTGTAAAGATATTAGTTCCGCTCACCGCCTTTACTAAGCTAATAGTGATTTTCCATTCTGGGGATAGAAAATTATAATTAGTCTATTTAGTGATTAGAGCTAGTAGAACCCCACACTGCTACTAGATTTAGTAGACTATTTAGATTAAAAAACCCTATTAAGAACTTTACCTTTTTACCCTTAATAGACCTTAAAGACAGTTATAATTAACTAAAGAATAGACTAAGTAGAATTAATAACAGCATACTTATTATGTCTTTATTAAGTAGACCGCTAGTACTATATAAAGGAGCTAAGTAATAGATTAGTAACATCCTTATAAAAGTTAGAGGTTTTGCAGTTAATAAATATTAGGCTATGCTTATCTAAATCTATAATGAGATTCTGCTCTTAAGAGAGAACTATATAGATGCTGCTAGTATAGTAGTTAATTTTATTAACCAAAATAACGGGCTGTAAGTATCTCTAGGGAGGGACGCGTTCTTATTAATCTTTAAAGACATCTCTAACGTTAGTAAGATGGCAAAGGATTAAAGAAATTAGTGTAATAAGGCCAGAGAAACCGTTTAAAAAGCCTAGGGATAAGGTGTTTTTAATAGACCACTTAAACATATAGTCTTCTACTACTTCCTTTCTACTATCTAAAAGCTCACCGTCTACCTACTTTGTAAAGTAACGGCGCGAGTTAATAAGGCCCTAATTAAGAGGCTTAATTATCTAGGACGCAACATTAAAAACACTACTTAACTATAGCCAACCAATTTCGCGCTTGCGCCCAAGATGTTAGGACGGGTAATATTAGATAAGGTGGTAAATAAGTATAGTTTAGAAAGACACTTAACTGGCTTCCTTATTCTAAATAAGGACCTACTACTAAGAAGTGGAAGACTAACTACTATAGAACCAGAGGTTATTAATATTAGAATTAGGTAAGCAGGAGAGAGCTTAGCTCTTATACTATAAATATATTCTTAATATGCTTTTAACGTAATAAATCTATTAGCCTTTTAACTGTTAATACCTGTTTAAGAAGGAGGCGTTAGTATTATACCAAGCCCGTCTTAATAAGGATTACCTATGTTAGTTAACTTGCCTTTATTTTCCATAAATAAAAGTATTCTTACAGCTAGAACGCCTATTAGCTTACCCCTACGGCTGCCAGTATCCTCTTTAAGAAGGAATCTAAGGAGAGGGCTGATGGTTGCTTACCTAGAAGTAGGAGGGCTAGAAGTAGAATTAATATTTAATAAAAATGTTATTAAGCCTAAAAATGATGAGGAGTATATTAAGGAGACTGTAGATGCTATGGCGATACTCTGTTTAAAAAGAGGGTATAACTATAAAGATAATATGCTAGCTTATTTTAAAGCGTCCCTAAACTAAACTACTAAAATTAAACTAACTAAGGTTATAAAGCTCTTACGTAGTTAGTATAGGGCGGCTGGTTCTAACCTAGAGATATATAAAGTCTGCTAAATGTATACGCAAGCCATAGGAGGACATATGGGTTTGGTAATAAAGGGTCTAAACTATGCCGTATTATACTATAGACTTCGTTTAATATACCACGCTTATAATTACCTTAGCACTATAAAGATAGATTCTACCATATACTCCTAGTTTAGGAAAGCTTACAGACCTCTAGTTCTGTCTAACTCCTTAGGACCGTACAAGTTTATTTATAATTTAGTATTAAGGTTTTCCTATAACAGAGGGGCTTTACTTAATTAGATGCTATTACTAGATAACTAAGATATATAGCAGCGAGACGGATCCGTGGTTTTAAATATGTTTAGATAGTAGTAGGATTCTAGCATTTTAATAATAATTAATAAGGAAATGTATATATACCGTTATTACTAGCGTCTAATTAATGGACGGCTAAATTATAGCTAGTTAAGAATAATGGTCTATAGTTTCTACTAGCAGCTAATAAGATAAGATCCTTAGTACTACCATCTCTATTGTGCTCTTAGGCCTAATAGCTAGTGGTAACTTATCTCCTACCCTTACTATATAAAGTTCGCGGTTAAGGGAGACTCTACAGCTTTCTGCTATATTAATATTAATATTCCCTCTCTCCTAGAGAGTGGATATGGTGCTAATATAATCTAAGGGAGTGTTTCTCTAGATAATAAAACTGAGAATAACTGCACAATTATCCTACCTGGCATGCATTATTACTTAGAATTATAGTAGGCAGATTTTAAAGCATAAGGATTAACTAAGAGTAATAGATTTATATATAAGATCTCTAATTAAGACTGGACCACTAAGGATGTAGAAAAGTATATAACTAATTAGGTGGCTTAGCCGTATAAAAAAGGAGATATATATATAACTATGCCTTACCTTCCTTATAGAGTAAAAGGACCTTTAACTGGGACCCGGCGAATAATACTACTATAGTTTATTGGTATTTAGGATAATTATAATAACCTTAAGGTTACAGAAGGAGGAACTTGGGTAGAGCTAGTAGATGCTTACTAAGACTTAAAAGCACCGCCTCGCATACCATCTAGACATGCTAATCTTTACGGCGCAATCCTATACCGCTTCCCTACTATAGTTAAGCTTACTATTACTAGTGCCTTATCTAACGCCCTTCTTGGTAGACGATAATGGGATTCTCTAGCGGTAATTTAAGATTGTAACCTTTTTCTTGCTAGCAATAGGAATAAAGTTAGAAAATAGATACATTTCTACTGTTTTAGGGCTATTAAGAACTATAAGGATGCATTAGGAAAATATTCGCAGGATAAGATTTAAGTAGACTTTAATTTTCACGTTTCGCGTAATTAATATACAATTTAACTAACTCGACACGCAATTAACCAACTTAACACGCAATTAACTAACTTAATATATAATTCAACCAACTTAACATATAATTAATTAACTTAACACGCAATTTAACTAACTTAATATATAATTAACCAACTTAACACGCAATTCGACTAACTTGACATGCAATTAACTAACTTAACAACTTTAAAAGCTAACTATATATTTCTTAACACGCAATTAACCTACTTAGCAACTTTAAAAGTTAAATAACACGCAGTTAACCTACTTAACAACTTTAAAAGCTAACTGTATGTTCCTTAACACGCAGTTAACCTACTTAGCAACTTTAAAAGGTAACTATATATTTCTTAACATACAATTAAGGTAAAGTTATATGCTATATATTTAACTATTATATATTATCTAATATAATCTTATACAATCTTATATAGTTTTATTACTTGGAGGCTCTGCACAAGGCTCTGCACGAGGCTCTACACAAA